>Ga0315900_10000269_pt1 | contig 93570 bp, 73 predicted proteins | sample LakEriMetagenome_FD_203521 | JGI IMG/M metagenome (GOLD analysis project Ga0315900, IMG submission 203521) | Freshwater fungal communities from buoy surface, Lake Erie, Ohio, United States - Buoy 12 MA114 | ecosystem: Environmental > Aquatic > Freshwater > Lake > Lake biofilm | place: USA: Lake... | reverse complement strand
ATCTTTGACGATTTAGAATACTTCCACGTATCTAACGCGGCTCCTGAGCAAGATCAGTACAACATGGGTATTGAGAGAGTTGGTACATTATCTGGTAGATACCAAGTTTACCGTGATCCTTACTTCCCGCCTAACCAAGTGTTAATCGGTCACAAAGGAACATCATTGTTAGACACAGGTTACATCTACGCACCGTATGTACCTCTACAATTGACACCTACAATGTACAACCCATTCAACTTTACACCTATTAAAGGTATTATGACACGTTACGCTAAGAAAATGGTTAACAACCGTTTCTACGGACGTATCACAGTTGATGGAGTTAGAACATTCGACTTGAGAGAATTGAGATAATCAATTAAAACCGAATAAGAAAAAGGTCAGAGAAATCTGACCTTTTTTATTTTATTAAAGTTCTAATAGATTTAGAGATTACTTCAGATTCACCAATTGTAAACACACCCTTAGAGTGTGCTGATTTAACAGATTCAATTAAATAATAAAGTGCGTGTTCTTTATCCATCGTACTTAATATAAGTTCTAAATGATCTTCACTTAACAAGTTAATAGACCCAAATAAATTACCATAGATTTTGTTTTCTTCTTCCATATTCAAAAAGTGAGATATTTATAATTATAATAAAATGGATAGACTAAATCAAATAATTAAAAAAGTTATTAAAGAAGCCACTTCACAAAGAGGAGGTGCTGCAGGTGCGTATGTCACACCAGTACAACCAGGTTTCAGACCTTTTAATGATGATAGTTTAGCACCATTTAATGTACCTGTTTCTAAATACGATAGTCCATTAGTCCAATATGATAGTTTAGACCATAAAATGGATTTGAGAAGGGATCAAATAGTGAAATTAGAAAAAGAGGCAAATAAAATAACTAATTTTATAAAAAAACATCCCGATTTGGCAACAGGAGATGATGATGGTGGGGTTATTAATCAATATATGTACGATCACAAAATACCTAAAGGGGATAGCCCGATGAGACCATTTACAAATAAAGTAAAATTCAATGAATGGGTTGATTTATCTTATGATAATTTATTGAACGAAATTAGTTCCACTGTTACAGCTGGACCATATAATGCTCCATTAGAAATTGGAAGTTTGGAGTGGAAAAAAAATGAATTAGATCCATTTACTGTAAAAGTACCAACAGATTTTAATAAAAAATCATTGAAAAATACCTTGAAAAATAATATTAAAAGAAATGTTGGTGTTTGGGAAAAAAATAAAGATGGTTCTTATAAAAGAGATATTGATTATCCTGAAACAATTAATGAAGACTTAGCTGTTTGGTTTGGTAAAAAGAAGAAACCTAAGGGATCTTCTCAACCAAAAGGTCCTTGGGTTAATATTTGTAGAAAAGTCGACGGAAAACACCCTCCCTGTGGACGACACGACACTTCTAAAGGTTCATACCCAAAATGTCGTGCCGCAGGAGTTGCCGGTAAAATGTCAGATTCGGCTAAAAGAGCCGCTTGTCAACAAAAAAGAGCCGCGGAGAAAAAAGACACTCAAACGGGTAAAGGACAAAAACCTGTTATGACTTCTTACAAACCAAGAAAATAACTATTGTTCAGATATTTTATTGTAAACCTTAACTAAAGAATTTTTAATATTTGATTTTACTTCAGCTTCAGTTAGGTTTCTTCTTTTTTCAGTTTCAGTATCGTATAAGTAGGTAACACGTTCAAAATCTCTACTACTCATTTTTACATCATAATGAAATACGTGATTAGTAATCTCAACTCTTCCAAAATCAATAAGGACGAAAAGACCTAATTCTTCATTTATAATGTACCTTTTGTTAGACATAGGTGCAATCATAAAATCAGATTTTTTATGTGATATCATTTTCACAACAATCTTGAATGCGGTTTTTTCATAAGGTTCTATTTCTTCATGAGTTGGCATAGATTTTCTCATTCTTTTTGCCATTTTGACCTTAAATCTTTTGTAGAGTCTTTTAAAAAAGTTTTTCATAGTTAGTGTTTATGTTTCTAACTACAAATATATAAAAAAAATATTGATTAACAAAAAGGAAGTTAAAAAAATTTAACAATATGCTCCTGAGCATCTCTTTTTACCGTCCAATCCAGGTTTGGTCCCTTTACATACCTGAACTGCGTATCCGTTGGCGTACGCCGAAGGGTAAACGTCAAACTTAGCTTTAGCTGCTGATTTACCTCTAGCACAAAGTTTCGTTCCTGTTTTTTTTCTACCTTCCATCATCACATTATCTTTCATCTCAGCATCAAATTCAGAATTTGTTTCATTCATTAAAAAATCAAAAACTTGATCTAAATTGTTTTTTGCCTCGGCAATATGATCCTGAGCCCAATCATGACCTTGATCTAATATTTCCTCGATCATATTATGATCGATTTCCAAAAGAAGATCACATTGTCTTTTCATTTGTTCCAAATTTGAAAAGAACATATATCTTGAAGATTCCATTTCTTGTTTTGATGGTTTATCTCCTATATTTTCTTGAATAACTTTTCTGATGATTTTATCTAAAACATTCATAATCAAGCGTATAATCCGTTCATTCCTCCTAATTCAACCGCATTTGCTTGAACAACTACTTGTCCATTTAAACCTGTCCATGTAGGATGAGGGGTTGATACTGAATTAACAGTCGAACCTGTACCACAAGGGCAACATATAACACAAGCTTCATATGGTGTTCCTGCAGTAAAAAACTCAAGTGTTGCGTTTAAACATTCTCCACATCCATCATAAAGGGTTACTGCAGAATAGTTTGGAACCCCAGCAGCTGCCGCAACAACTGTACCACATATAATTTGTCCATTAGCACCACTGAAAGCCCAAGTTTCACCGGCATTTAGAGTTTCTTCTCCCGATTCACCAAGAACGTATTGTTCATCAGTACATAAAAGTATTTGAAATGTTGACATGTCTTTTTTATTTATAAATACTTCTTTATTCTACTTTCTCATTTACGATTTGGAAATTTATTTGTTGTTTGTAAACATTAACCTGTCCAGATGTTGTAACTTTCAGATCGACAAAATATTCATTAGGTATTTTATCTCTCATATCAAAAATAAAATAGTATTCATTAGGTGTCCTATTTAAGTTAGTCCAATCCTGAACTATAACTTCAGTTTGACCTTCTCTAACATAAACTCTGTATTGTCCATCGACATTTGGAAGCTGTTTATTTGTTGTATATGCCTGTTTAATAATGACACCAACTTTTCTAATTTCAGAGTTTAAAATCTTTTCGTTTTGTTTCAATCCATAATAAGTAAACCCATATTGTGCGGGATCGTTTGTATTTGTACCAATTTGTACAGATCTTTTAGTTGGGTAGATAGTAAATTCATTTATCTCATTTGGTAATGAAAAACCATTTAATTTTATATTTGACCAAGTATCTGTAAATAAACATGGGGTCTTGTATCCTATAAGGGGTGGTATTGTTATTTCATAAACCCCTTTAGTTCTTTGACAAGATGGTAAATTAATTAACCCTGTAACAGGTGTTCCTGAAGAATCTGAAATTGTCACTAATGGTGGAGTATCTAAATTTTTAAAATCACCATCTTCATAAACATATAGATATAATTTGTTTACAGTTCCTAATGTAAAATTATTTCTATCATCTTCGATTAGATCATTATATGTTGTTTGAAGGTATGGTTCATAAAATGTTTGTGTATGTCTTGTAAAGAAACCTACAGAATAAGCACCTGTGGTACCCATCAAATTCTCAACTTCAGGTAAATAAGCAATACCCCAACCTGATGGATTCACAATCCCCCCAATTAATAAATCATTTATTTCGTCGGTCATATCAAATTCAATATCTTCATTACCAAATTCAAAATGTTGTATATCTACTATCGTTAATCCTGAAAATGGCATTGGTCCCAAGTTCATATTATTGTAGATTCCTGCTTGTTCCCAATTATCAATAGTTGTTGTTTGATACCAATTTGACGGTCTATTTGAATAAGCCCTATTAGGACCTAATCCATCAGGAATATCGTAAAAATCGTAACCAACACCCTCATCCCAATATTGTGGTTGATTAGGGTCTAAATCTCTTGGGGGTATTCTAAATAAAATTAAATCAAATGATGTTGCTCTTAGACTACCATCAGGCATAGATGTATTTAATAAATCTTCACTAAATGAAGAAGTGTTAGTCATTTTAAGTATATGTCTCATGTTATCAGTACATCCAGTTGAAATTACTCCTGACGCTAATTTCTCTCTTAAAAGAGTTAGATCCAAGTCAAAAATGAAACGAGAATATCCTATAGGATTTACTAAACCACCATCTCCGTAGTATAGTTGCATAACAGGATTTCTTCCCGTGTTTACATAACTATTAAAAACTATAGTATTGTTTCTATTGAAATAAGAATTATTAATTGACATTTATCTTTTATTTATAAATATCAATTAATTCGAATATTTTGATTTAGTATTGAATTGTCAGCGTCCTGTAGAATTTTGTAGATCTCTTCCAACTTAGTTCCATCAACTCCAATTGGAATCGGAGCCTCATTTATATTATGGACATGTGCTCCTAAAAAATCTACGATCAACTTTAATAATTTCATCAACTCATTTCCTCTAACCATTGGGTCAGTATTTTGTAGAATGTTTTCGGTAAAATATGGTTGTGGTATACCGTATAAAGTTTCTTTAGGTTCCAACATAATTTTTCTTTTTGAAGGTATGTCGGATTTATGTGATAATAAATATAAAAAGTCTGCTGCAACTGTTCCGTAAGAAACAGGATTAGGATTATAGGTGTTCTGTCTTAATGTTGAAGTTTCAGGTGTTAGTTGTTGACCAACAACATTTTTAGACCAAACTAAAACACTACCAAATTGTCTATCTGAGGGTAATAATTTAACTTTAGTAAAAAAGTTGTTGACCATATTGAAATCTGTTGATCCTGTTGAACTTAATTTATCAATATTATTTTTGGTTGGTCTGAAATAGAATGGAAACTGATTTGATATTTTAAGATCATTATCAAAAGGGAATTGATCATACCCTTGAATATTAATCTTTCCTTGATTTAATCCGTTTATAAATTGGTTTATAATTTTTACCCCTTCATCTAAAGTTTTTCCTGTAAATACTAAAGTATATTCAGGTCCACTTTTAAATTGATCTAACGGGGTATCCATATATATTTCGTTAGTTTTAGTTTTGTCTTTAGGTAGTAAGGAGTATAGACTTATATTACCATTATAAAACGTAGATCCTGTAACACCACCACCTGAAGTATTTCCAGTAATAGTTACTTGATTGGTAACCTCCCACTCAATTAGTTTCTTCACTAACTGAGGTTTATTTTTTAGAATAGTTTTTTTAATTGGGTCTTTCTCAACTCTTTCTAAATCAAAATTTGAAATTTGTAAAAATCCTCGATTTAGTCTTGGTGTTGGTAGATTAAATCCTGCGGTTTGGGTTGGTATGTTCTTACCTGCTCTTACTAAAACCTCATCTTGTTTTACAATAACGTCTGCGGTTCCTCTACCTAATAAGGCATTATCACCAGGTTCGGGATAAATACCTTTTGCTTGACCTTTGATTTCAAAACTTATAGGATCTTTAATATTGTTAGCTTGTTTTAAAAATACACCACTTGCTAACATTGACTCGGAATTATGCCAATTTTCGTAAAAATTGTTCTGAGGTCTTGTTATAGGACCCTGAATGTAGAATTTAGTGTTATCTACAACATAATCTTTATTATAGTAGAAAATGTGAATATACTCCTCAACCTTAGGTACTTGACTCACATAGTAAGGTAACAAAGGTAAATAAATCAATGGATCTCTTTCAGTCCAAATATCCTTTTCAGGGTTCCAATTAGTTGGTAATACATCGGCCTCAACTTGATCAATTGGTAACGCTCTAATTCTTCCTAACATTAAAGGATCTTGGTTATTAATTACATAACCTTGAAATATTATCTTTTGTTCATTCATTAGATTTTAGTTCTTTCAGTATATTCTTTATGTAATACATTATAGGTGTTTTCTAAAGCATCTAAATGGTGTGTAAGTTTGATTATAGAATCTTTTGTTACTTTGTGGTCTTCATTAATAAATTCCATTGCAATTTGAAGATCTCTATTTGATCTTTCTTTATGTTCTTTAATTATCAATAAAACTTCGTTAGCCTTAATTCTTTTTTCGTCAATTTTAAATGAACTTTCCATATGCGTCTTTTGGGATTGTTACACCAGCCGGTGTTATAGTTAATGGACCAATACCGATAGCGACTTTTCCATTCTCCTCAACTTCTTGTGCATTACCATCAATCATCGCTTTAATTGATGCTAAAAATTTATTTGGACTCCCGTCAGGCATAGGACCTGTTGGAACACCTATTTCTTGTAAATTTTGAACAGTATTCAGAAAAGATCTTGTCGGTGAATATCCGTCTAATAATTTTGCAGATAATAAAAGTGGTAATGGTAAATCCCCTCCTTTTTCTTTCAATTTATCTAACCTTTTTTTGATACCAATATTAAGTAATTGAAGTAGTTCGTCTAATACACTTTTACAATCTCTAAAATCTTTAGTAATTACCGCCAATCCTGGTATTATCGCAACAATTGCTAAAACCATTCTGTAACGTTTTTTTATTTTTTCTTCACTGATGTCTTGGAGTAATAATTTAACTAAAGCTTTAACCTCTTTTTTCAATTCATTGAAAACTTCTTTTGTAAAAATTGCAACAACCTTGGTCATAAATTCATTAAAAAATGTTCTGAATTTTTTTTGAAAATCCTCAATGTTTGAGATCTGTTTATAAAATGGTTGGTCAAACATTGCAGCTATTGTCATAATTGGTAAAACATTTTTTGGTGATAAAACAGTATTGACTAAAGCTTTTAAAAATTGCTCGAAAAAGCCTTCATCCAAAGATAGTTTAAATCCGTCATCTAGCGTTGGGTAAATTATTCCTGATGCCGCCTCAATTTCATTTAAATCTGAAGTGTCTTCATTAAATTCTAAATTATCTAAAGCCGTAAGGGTTGCCTCTAAATTTAAAGAGATTTTCAAATTTTCACATTCTTCAAATTCGATAACACCTAATTTAATGTCTGAAATACTTTGTTCTATAATTCTTAAATCAATATCATTAAATTCATAAAATGACTCATCAACATTATCAACTTCAGATACTTTAGATGATGCACCCACATTAATTTCTTTATTAGAGTCAGAACAAAGACCAAGTATTCTTTGCATTATTAATAAAGTTTTTTGGATTGTTTGTAATTTCAAAAATCCATCACCCCTACCAAATGAAATAACACCTGTAACGTAATCAGTTAGATTTGTGAAGAACTGTTTATAATCCAAAATATCTATTGATTCATAATAATCCGCTAAAAAAATGTCAACCGCTGGTACACCAACTCTTGTACTTATGTCAACTTTAAATGTTGGCTCGTTTACAACTAGTAGGGTTATTGGATCCGTATATGTTTCTATATATGTAACATTAAATAAATTTTGGTTTGATTTACCTCTATATGGGGATCCCGCAACTGCCTGATAAGGTTGATTTAAATTTTGAGTTCTTTGGTAAAGTTCTCTATTCATTGAAAATGGAAAATCATTATACTGAATAGGTTTTTTTTCGTAGAAAAATTTACCAATTTTATCGTCAGGACCCAATTCAAAAGACCCAAACAAATCGACACACCTTACTGGAACATAGTATGTTGATGGTATTGTAGTCATCGTATTACTACAACCCAAAGCTTTTATTGCTTCCTCAATTAAAATTGTTTTAAGTTGGGGTTTAATCTTCTTCAAAGAATTTAAAAATATTCTTTTGATCAATTTATCGGTCTCAACACCAGAACCTTTAGTTTCTTTTAGTTGTTTGATTAATTCTTGTAAGAAACTTTTGGCGTTTGAGGTATGTTTTTTTCTCCACTTTTTATAATCTGTAAGTGGTTGAGATAGAAATTTATTTGCGGTTTCTTGAGAACTACCCGCTTTCTTTTTTAAGCTTTCGTAACTTTTTTTGTATTCTTTATAAGTTTTATAAACACCTGTTTTGTTACTTGCTTTTTTTAATTCTTCATTTATATCGACAGCCATATAAAAATTATTTTTTCATTTTATAGGTTCCATCATTGTTGATGTCTTTTTGAAGTAGGCTTTGAATTGCAACATCATCCATATCTAAATCAGAAAGAGTAAAGTCCTGTTCTTTATCGGTTGATTTTTGCCACATTGTTGATTGTAATTTAGAAAGTGTTAATTTTTTTTCAACACAATCATTAATTATTTTTTGTTGCTTTTCAATTACAGGGCCAATAAGAGTCATATCTTCAGGTTCCTTCATCATTGTCAACATTTTATTTTGAATTCTAATTGCGGTGTTTCTTTGTTCTACTAATTCATTGTAGATTTCTTGCATCAAAGATAACATTGACTCTTTTGATAAATTTATCTCTTTTTTTGGTGGTCTTGGCATACTAGTAAATATCAATCTTTCAGTAATTCTTGAACTAAATCAAAATATAACTTTTTATATTTTTTAATAGAATTTCTTATTTCTTTAGTGGATAGATTAGTCATTTCCCTCAATTCAAAAAGAATAAGATTCTTATTAAACTTGTTGTTACTTGACTCGTGAAAAATTTGATTATAGTTTTCAAATAAGTCATAAATCGCAGAACCTAATTTGTGTTCTTGATCATTTGTCTCATTATTATCTAAATTATCTTTCAGTCTTTCAAGAAACTTTTTTATAATTGTTTCAGAACTTAATTCGTCATTATCAATGAAATATGACATTTCAGCTCTATTGGAAAGATCAGATGAAATATCTTCATAAGATATTTTTCTATTCATTTCTTTTTGATCTTTCATTATTTGACCCATCAAATAATTTTTACAGATCGTACCAAAGTAAGAATATGCTTTCTTTTCTTTAGAAGGCTTAAACTTCTCAATTTTTGTCATAAGAAAAGAATGTGTGTCTACGTGTATTTCTTCGTAGTTCATATCCTTCCTGTACAATTTATATCTTCTAATAATTGAAGATATCATTTTATCTAAAGGGTCTCTCAAAAATTCATTATATATTTTGTTTCTTTCTTCATAAGTTTCGGCGATTAAAAACATTTTAACCGCCGTCTCTTCCCGTTCATCAAAATAATTATTAGCTTTTGGTTTTCTTCCTTTCTTCTTCTTTTCTATTGAAATTTCAGTTTCATTGTTTACCATCAAATATTTTGTGGTTCATAATTTATATCTCTTTCGTTTTTGAAAAAATATTCTTTTTTTGCTGACTCAATCCAAAATCTTGCTTCATCCTGATCTAATCTATCATCACCATTTTTGTAATTCCAAAATATAGATCCTTCTCTTAAATTCATGTGTTTATAACCAATACGAGGTATTGTCATAATTTTTACTGAGTTGTGTGTTAGTCTTAAAAATAATTCATATCCGAAAGTAAGTTTAATGTTAGACTTAATACCACCAACTTCTTGGTATTTTTCTTTCTTGAAAACCATACCTGATGTTTGGAAATTTTGATATGTTTGTAATGTTTCATTTGTCAAAATTCCCATATCTGTTGATACGTTTGCTGCAAAAGTAGCTTCGTTAGTAAAACCAGCGAAAACCAACTTATCATCAACGTCAACAACGATTGGTAAAAAAGCATCTACATCTTTATAAATATCCATATATTTAGTTGCGTTTTTGAACCAAATATTTGAATATTCATCGTCAAACTCTGCAATTGAACACCATTCAGATGTTGATAACTCAACACCTCTATTAACTTGTTTTGCAAAATTAGGAGATTCTGACCAAACTTCTCTTACAACTGTCAAACCACTAAATTCATACTCATCTAAGAAGTTAGTTAAAAAATCTTCAGAACCATGAACAATAATTAGTTCATTTAAATATTCACCTTGATTTCTTATTGATTGGATACACTTATCAAAGAACTCTTTGAAGTCTATTGCTTTACCTGATTTAATAGGTAAAATAACTGATATTTTATTTTCGATACTCATAATTATACTGTTTCAATTTTAGTTAGTTGATCTTCAAAAGAAGCGATTCTACTCTCGAACATTTTACCAAATAATTCTAATGTTTCAGATTGGAATTTTTCAAAATTACTTATTGATTCAATTGTTGAATCCATATTAGAAAACAACTCAGGGTTTAAATTGTCTTCTAACCAATTCTGAATAAAATCTGATAATACGTCAACAATAATCGTTTTATTATTTACCCACAGACCATTATCTTCATTCATCCATGACGGTACATAGTCAGGAACTAAACCTAACACTGGTATACCCATTTTCATAGACTCTAATGGGAAAGTCCCAAAAGAACTTGTTTGGTCAATCCAAACTGAAATAAAACTATCTTTCATGGCTTCGCTAAATTCTTCTTCAGACAAACCTCTTAAATCTCTAAATGTAATCCATCTATATTGTGGGAATTTAGCATAGAATGATTTAATCAAGTTAGTAGTATCTCTATGATCTCTTGTGTGGATGTTCACAATAGTTTTAGGTGGGAAAATATTTTTTTGGAAAGTATCCGAAATATATGGTGAAATAACATCAGTATATACATTTCTCATAACTGACTCAATAAGTTCTTTTTGTTTGTTAGAAGTTGTAATACATTTGTAGAATCCTAATTGACTCCAAGTTTGACCTGGTTGTAAAGTCTCAAATATATGATCAAATGCTTGACAAAGAACAATTTTGCCACAAGGTAATTTAGTAATTTGGTCCATAATAAAACCATAGATTTCGGGAATGATAATTAGATCATCAGGTGAAATTTCCAAGCTAGTACCTTCAATTGCTCTGTGTTCTAATTCAGTCATATATTCTTCTCCTAACCAAGAATCAACACCGTAGTATTCAGGTTTTTCATGAAGGATGATTGAGTTATATCCATTTCTCTTCAATGTTAATGCCATTTGGTAAATGTATCTAACAGATGCCTTAGCGTTTCCTTTGGTGTCTTGTACTATGAAATAAATTCTAGACAACTTCTCTTTCATGTTGTTGATAGAATTTTCCAATTTTGTGATTTGTTCTGTATTCATATCTATTATAATTTATTTATTATTTTTTTCATCAGTAATGTGTTGAAAGAAATTTTGAAAGGGATGGAAACTTCATTAGTTTTAAATCCCATTTTTTCATCAACTATTTCGTCTTCTGTAAGAACGGTTTCTACCATATTTTTTATCATTTCGTATTTAACTAAATGAATTTGCGATTCCCCGCTTGTACCTACTAAAGCAACCTCGTCTTCAATTTTGTCTAAGTCGATATAGTAATGTTCATCAAAAATATTAAACATTTTGTTTAAGGTTTTGTATAATTTGCTCAAACTCAGAAAGTGAAGAAATTTCATAATCTGATTTGATTTGTTTATTGTAGGAAGTGTTAAACTTAACAACAATTTTACCTACAGGTTTTTCTAATAATAGAATAGGATCCGCAGTAAGTAAAATGTCTATTTGGTCCCACATATTTTTTTTTGTTATTTCACTAAAAAAAATAACTTTTTCCAACAAGCATCCAAATTTTGATAAGAAAAACAATGAAGATGGTTTTGATTTACCTATTTCTCCTGAAACAACTACTAATTCATTCTTATCTCTTAAATTAAAATAAATTTCATTAAGTATATTAAATGTCGTCATTTCTGTAGATGGAGCGTGACCAAATAATTCCATCGCATATTCTTCGTACATAAAATTAAATAACTCATCCTTACTTCTAAAAGAAAAATGTTTGTCCAACTCTAAAGAATCTACATCAGATATTTTTTTATATTCGAATTTTTCTAAAGTTTCTGTTATTGGTGTTGTATTACCTGACATATCAAGTTCATAGGTTGTTTGGGTGACCTCTTCATTTTCATTACTCTCGATCAAATGTTTTTCATATAGTTGAGTAAATTTACCAACCGTATCTCTCAATACACCATTAATATCAATCCCTATCTTCATCATATTTTTGTAATATTTTAGTAATTATTGGATTTCTTACACCATCTTTATCGCCAAACTCAAAAATCCCAATTCCGTTTATACCATTAAATCTTGTTATCGCATCATAAAGACCTGAGTGTTTTTTATCTTTATATCTATCGGTTTGCTCAATGTCGCCAGAGATAAAGAATTTAGTGTTGGTACCGATTCTTGTCAATAGTAATTTCATTTGTTTTGGTGTTGCATTTTGTGCTTCCTCAAAAATTAAAATTGAATTGTCTATTGTCATACCTCTCATATATGCCAAAGCAAAAACCTCAATTACTTCTGCATCTTTTAATTTTTCTCTAGCCTCTTTACCAATAATTTTATTTAACAAATAGTAAGATGGGAAAATATATGGATCTAATTTTTCTTCTAAATTACCAGGTAAAGCCCCTAATTTTTCTTCTGCCTCAACCGCTGGTCTTACAATTATGATTTTATCATATCCATTACCATCATCTAATAAAAGATCTACCGCTGTTTTCATGGCAATAAAACTTTTACCAACACCCGCAGGACCTGAACAGATTGTAATTTGATTATTTAATAATGTTTCGTAATATATTTTTTGATTTTCGGTAAGAAATTTACTTTTTTGTTTTTTCTTAACTACTTGGGAGATTACATCTCTTTTAGAATTCAAAGGTACATAAGGTTCCTCTGTTGGTTGTGGTTTTCTTCTTGTCATATTTTAATTTTACTCTACGATGTTTTATTTGTCAACATCAAGGTTTATTGAGTTTATTATGGAATCTATACTGTTTGAAATGTTATTTTTTGGTTCCCAATTTAAGATCTTTTTGGACTTACTTATATCGGCCCATATTTTTTCTATATCTCCGGTTCTTTTTGGATATATTTTATAGGGTACATCATAACCTTTATTTTTAAATGTGTTGATAATTTCCATAACACTATACCCATTTCCAGTACCAACATTGATTATTTCATGTGTTATATCGTTGACAATATTTAATGATTTTACGTGAGCATTTGCTAAATCATTAACGTCTATATAATCTCGTATTGCAGTACCATCTTTTGTATTGTAGTCGTTACCAAAGACTCTCAAATATTCATATTCTCCTTTTATAACACCTATTAAGTATGGCATTAAATTTTCAGGGACACCATTTGGTTTTTCGTAAATAATTCCTGTTTTATGATTACCGATAGGGTTAAAGTATCTTAAGCAAACACATCTGATATCTGTGATATCTTCTATTATTGTTTCACAAATACTTTTAGTTAGTCCGTAAGTTGTTTTGGGTTTTTTTACTGGTGTATATTCGTTTACTGGATAGTTATCAGGTTCACCATACACGGTACAAGAAGATGAAAAAATTAAATTTTTAACGTTAAACTTTTTCATCATTTCTAATAATGTAATTGTACCAACAACATTATTTTCATAATATTCTAATGGTTTAATTGTAGATTCATATACAGATTTTAATGCCGCAAAATGAATTACGTCAGTTATTATATTCTCACTCAAAATTTTATTAAGTAAGTCTTTATCCCTTATGTCACCGATATATAGTTTTGGTTTTTTATTGGTAATAACCTCAATCTTATCTAACATGGTTAGATCTGAGTTAGACAAATTATCTAAAATTATAACATTGTAGTTATTTTCTATTAATTGGACAACAGTGTGGCTACCAATATATCCTAAACCACCTGTTACTAGTATGTTTCTTATCATATATTATTTTCTAATTTTATTATAGTTACTCTCAAAAAAATGTATAGTTTCTTTCAAACCTTCGTAAATTGGGGTAAATTCAAAATTAGGTAAATAATGTTTTATTTTGAAATTGTCTGACGGTTTTCTAAATTGACCGTCAGGTTTTGATGAGTCATATATTACCTCACCTTTAAAATTCATTAATTCAACAATTATACTTACGACATCCATTATTTGTACTTCTTCTGAAGTTGACAATATAATTGGTTCATTTTCATTATAATTGTGTAAAACCCATTCAGTTAGTTTTGCAACATCCCTACTAAAAATAAACTCTCTCAATGGTTTTCCAGAACCCCATATTTTAAGTGGGGTTTTATTTTCTCTTGCTAAATAACATTTATGTATAAGAGATGGTATTACGTGTCCATTAACTACATCGTAGTTATCGTTTGGACCATAAATGTTACAAGGTATGACAGATTTATAATTTAATCCGTATTGTTCTTTATACGATCTGATTTGAATATCTGTCATTCTTTTTGAATATGCATAAGCGTCGTTAGAGAAATGAGGTGGTCCTAAATGAATTTTTTTCTCAGTTAGAGGATAATCAACTTGGTCAGGAAAGACGCATGTTGATAAAAAAGCCACTAAATTTTTAACTTTAGATAATCTAGCACCCTCAATCACATTCGTATTCATCATTATATTATCGTAAAAAAATTCACCTTTGTGATTCATATTACCACCAACACCACCTACTTTACCTGCACAATGTATGACACCATCAAAATGTTTAACCATTAATCTATTAGTGTCTTCTGTTTTTCTTAGATCATATTCTTTTGATGTAGGTTTGAAATATTGTTCACCGACAAACTCAGAACCAACTAAACCATATCCGCCTGTTATTAATATTTTATTTTCCATAATAATCTAACCAATATTCAACCATCTCATCTATCATAGATTCAAATGTGTATTTAGGTTCCCAAGACAAAGCTTTTCTCATTTTAGTTGAGTCTCCTTTTAAATTTTCTAACTCTTCAGGTCTGAAATGTTTTTCGTCAACAATAACATAGTTGTTAAAATCTAAACCTAATTTTGAGAATGTATATTTACATAGATCCCTCACAGAGTGAGATATACCAGTGGCACATACATAATCATCAGGTTTATCAGTTTGTAACATTAACCACATTGCTTCAACGTAATCTTTTGCATGTCCCCAATCTCTCGTTGCTTCAAGATTCCCCAAATGTAATTTATCTTGTAATCCCAAACTAATTCTTACTGCCGCTTTTACAACTTTATTAGTTACAAAGTTTGTCCCTCTTCTAGGTGATTCATGATTAAATAAAATACCATTCCATATTTTCATACCATAAGAATTTCTATAATTTCTACAAATATTATATGAAAATACTTTTGCACACCCATAAGGTGACACAGGATTCATTGGTGTTGTTTCTCTTTGATAACCATCGTTGTCAATACTATTACCAAACATTTCAGAAGAAGATGCTTGATATATTTTTGAATGTGGTGAAACCAACCTAACCGCTTCTAATAAATTTAATGTACCAACACCTGTAACATTTGCTGTGTATATTGGTTGGTCAAAACTAATTCTTACGTGAGATTGTGCTGCTAAATTATAAACCTCATCAGGTTGTACTTTACTTAAAACACGAACTAGTGAAGCCATGTCAGACAAATCAGCATATTCAAGATTTACTGAATTACTATCTCTAAGATTTTCAATTCTTGATGATTGAGTTTCAGAAACGGAGTTTCTTTTTACTGTTCCCCAAACTTCATAACCTTTTTCTAATAAAAGTTCCGCCAAGTAAGAACCATCCTGACCGTTAATACCTGTTATCAACGCTTTTTTCATATATTTTCGTTTACAATTTTTATAACTTTATTTAATTCTTCATCTGTCATTTGATGATTGTTTGGTAAATACAATCCGTACTCATGTACTAATTTTGAATTTGGTAATTCTTGTTTACCATATCTTTCATACCAAAACGGATGTTCATTAATTGAACCACAAATTAATGGTCTACACTCAACATCATTTTCATTTAATTTTTCAATTAATTTATCAATATTTTTTGTAATTATTGGGAATGAAAAATTTGACACGTATGATCCTTTTGGTTCTGAAACATTCCAAAAATCATTTTTTATTTCATTTTTATATTTCAAATAATTTTTATGTCTGTTTTCAACAATTTGATCTATTTTTTTTAACTGACCTAATCCTAAAAATGCTTGTAGGTCTGTTGATCTAAGATTGAAACCTGGATAATAGAACGTATATAGAGCCCTAAAATTATTTATATTATATTTTTCCCTCAATTTAATTTGAGTTTCTTTTGGTAAATCTCTATCCCAACCATGTGATCTAACTGATAGTAAAATATGGTATAATTCTTCATCATTTGTAGATATCATACCACCTTCTATAGTTGAGATATGGTGACCAAAATAAAAAGAAAATGTTGACATCTTACCAAAAGTACCAACCATTTTATCGTTATATTTTGAACCAATAGACTCACAAGTGTCCTCAACTAACAAAATATTATTTTCATTACATAGTTCGACAATTTCATCCATATTATTAGGAATCCCTAAAACATGAACTAAAATAATTGCAGATGGGTCGTCTTTTTTAATAATTTCTTTCAAATGATTTATATCTAAACCTAAATTATCCACATCACATTCACACATTATTGGTTCTAAACCAAGTTGTATTGCGGGTGTTACGGTAGTAACCCAAGAAACGGCGGGTACCACAATTTTTTTATTTCTCATTCTATTTGACAACATAAGAGAATATATTGCCGCTAAATTTGCAGAAGAACCTGAATTAACAAATACCGAATATTTAACTCCTAACCACTTAGACCAAGCCTTCTCAAATTCGATTGTAAGATCTCCTTTTGTTAATCTTGGGTTTGTTTTTAACCACTCAATTAATAATGATACATCATCAAAATCAATGGTGTCTTTAACTAACTTTATACTCATATATGTCTTTTATTGAAAGATTTAATAGGTCATTATAGTTAGAATATTTTTTACAACTATAGTAACCATTTCGTTTATTATTTAAATTGTTCTTATTATCAGTTAAAATATATTCATCTAAATTTTTATTGTATAGTGTAAAGATATCCTTGATAAAGTTTTTTACATTATATAACTCACCTGACCCTACTAATATGTCCTCATTAGTTTTTATTGATTCATTCACAATTACACTTGGGTGAATTAAATCTCTTTCAAAATCTACGTTACCAATTGAAATTTTTTCGTCATTCAAAATTGATTTGAATATTTTACCAAACAAGAATCCCTCTTTTCTGTGGACTGAGTTAAAATTAAATGGGTAAATAATAATCACATTACTATAGTTTTCTCGATTGTTATTTATGTGATTACATAAATGTTCTTTAGATGTGATATATGATGTTGGGTTATAATTATATGGATCATTTACCGACACACAGCCATCGTATTTATTCCACAATTCAGAAGTAGAATAAATTACAATTTTATTACATACGTCTTTTAACTCGTCTATTACTTTCAATGTGTAATTAAAATTAACTTCTTTAAAAAAATCTAAAGTTTCATTTAAGAATGTTCTTTGTTCCGCAAATAAAAGATATATCCTATTATATTTTTTTTCTTTTATTTTATTAAAATCTAAATTTCTTGAGGAAATCTTTTCGTAATCTTTTGGGAAATAATAACTTAATTGTGAAGTATTCCCAATTACTAAATTATTCATTTACCCCTTTGTATAATTTAACAGAATCCTCAACTAAAGACTTATTATTTACTATAGAATTTTCAACCATTCTATTAATTGCTTGGACGTATTTAGGTCTTTTAATTTTAAAACAAATATCTATTTTTCTTTTCAATTCCGCAATTTCATTATCAGACTTTGCGTCACTAATGGCATCTTCTAAATACCACATTCTACAATGTAAAATTGATAATTTTTCAATTACTTCACCTAAATTATCTGTCTCAATGATATCTTCAGGTAATTCGACATTTTTACCTTCGTTTAAAAGTTTTTGTGTCTTGTTTTTAATCAAATCTTCTATTTTTTCTCCGATCATTATTTAATTAATTTTTATAAATTTATTGTGTCCTTCTGTGTTGTAACTATCTGGGTAATCCCTAACATAAGTATGATAATAGAATAAAGGTTTATCAAGTCTAAATGAGTTGATAAAATCTTTGAATGATGATTGCATTATATGAACTTCATTAGCATTCTCAATAATCCCTAACATATGGAATAAATTATATTTAACATCATTTTCAATTATTTTTAAATCTTTTCTAATTTTATTCCTGTCAATTGAAAATCCCCTTGTTTTGTCGTCGTGAATAAATATATAATCCTCCCCTGTTGGGTTCAACTCATTCATGATTTGTTTTTCTAATTCATAGTCCCTTTCAAACTTAAACTTTGTGAATCTGTACTCAAATGGTATATTTGCCGTATTATAAAAACCAATATCAAATGTTTTGGGATTACCAATCCAAAGACTATCAAAACCAACTTTTATTAAATCATTATGTAGTTTATTACGATTTATATAATTAATAACTTCGTTATCATCTTTTAACGGTATTATTTTTATTCTATCGTCATCTCTGAACATACATGATACATTTTCATAATTGTTTGTTTTACAAAATATAGAAATTCCATCATGTAAATCACAAAAATGTCTTACAAGTCCGTTACATATTATATGGTCACCTAAACCTAAATGGTGGTAAATATATTTCATAAATTATAAAATTAACAAGCCCAAGAAGCATCACCCGTTTTATTATACCAAATTAACGTTGAGTCAATTGCCATAGATTTATTAAATTTAAATAATACATCCATACAAAAATCGTAATCATATGATAGGATTCTATTTTCATTCCACTTAATATGATCCAAAACACTTCTATGAATTGTTGTTGGTCCACCACAAACCCAAAAACCTACACAACAACCATAAGCTCTATTATTTGGGTCAGGAAAATAGTTTAAAGGTCTTTCAGTATAATTCCCATCCCCAAAATGATCACTATACAATTTTTTTGAATCCGCAATTTTTATGTCTTCAATTTTTATTTCATCAAATCCCGTTTCATATTTATAAGAATGATTCAAATGTAGTATGTCATAATTTTTAAAAAAATGTTTTATAATTTCTATTCTTTGTGGATGAGGTATATCGTCTGAATCGTGATAAGTTATATATTCACATGTGGTATGTTCAGACCCAATACCTCTGTTAGGACCCTCCATAACTTGCCTGTTGTTTAACACAAATTCTAATCGACCAAAAGAATTACTATATTTAGATTTTAATTCTTCAATAAGTTGAGAATTAATTCTGTTTCCTTCTGATACGGATATAATTACTTCATCAGGTTTTTCAGTTCCATTTTCGTAATTTTTTAATATACAATCTATATAACGAAAGTGATTTGGTGTTGATGGGATTACTAAGCTAATTTTCATTTGTTTATAGTTTATTGGTAATTTATTGTTATTGGATAGTGTAAGTTTTTAAGAATATGATCCTTATATTTTAAGGTAAGGGGGTGAAAAATATTACCATTTATTACCGCCCATCTTATTGGGTAATTAGACATCTGCCCTGTATTTGGATTTATATGGTCTTTAGAATCTCTACCCCAAGAAGATGGATTTTTTTTAAGATCCTCTAAATATCCATCCATCTTTTCGTTTAATCCATTCCACCAATCTCTTGTAAATGGTGTATTTTTTTTACATATAAATGCACCATTACCAATCAAATGAAACCATTCTCTTACTATGTGTGATGAACTCCATTTGGTACCATCTTCATTTGTTGTAAAATCCAAACAATATTTTGACTTAGTTGGGTCTAAATCACAGTTTTCTAATCTTGCAACATGACCAGGTTCCTTTTCACCATAACCTATAGCATATAAATTTTCATTATTATTTAATTGATTAAAAAAAGGGATCCAAGAACCTAAAGTTTTTTTTATGTCAGAATAACCACCACCATAATGATGCATAAAATAACATTTAAGATAATCCCCTTTTTGTATTTCAGACAAATATTGATACCCTTCGTGTAGAGGATAGTCAGGTAAAATATAATCTTTAAGATTATCTTTAGTTATAAAAATAACTTCACAATTAGATTTGTTTCTTAAATCGTTCAACGAGACATGTCTATTCTGTGACATATCTTCATTATTTAACCACCAACAATATATTTTATGTTCTAACATTATATTAAATTAATATGTTCAGGATGTAATAATTCATCTTTATCATTGAAGGCTTGACCTACAAATCTTTTTGGTTCTCTTTTTGTTGGAAAAGGTTTTTTGTCAAAAAACTCATCGTGTACTAAAGAGTTATTTTTTACTGTCGGGTAGATTACATCTCTTAAAAAATTTTGGTCAACTTGCCAAAAATTACCTTTAACGTAATTTTCTATTTGTTGTTTAATGTTTGGAGTTACTCCTTTTTTTGAACCCCACATACCACCAAGTATTGCGGTTGTGTGCCAAGGGTGGTCCCTCATTATATGAAATCCTTTATCCGAATTTAACCATTCATTAACAGCTTCTTTTTCTCTATTGTTTAATCTTGAATCGCAGTCCCTGACAATAACAACATCAACATCATCTTCACCGGCGGGGTAAAATCTCCAAAACATTCCAGTCCAATCTCCCTCATTATCCATTTCAATAACTTCAGTATTATCAAAATTTCTCAAACTTTCAATAATATTATTTGGTGTTGATTTACCAATATAATATCTACAAACCCAATCAGAATAAATTTCTTTTGCCAATTCGGCATTTCTAATTGCTCCCTGAGTGTAAACTGGATTGTCACCCCATAAACTAAAAGAAATTATTTTTTTCATAAATCAAAATTATTTTTTTGTCGTCTCATAAAAACTCCCATATCGTGATTATTATTATTTACGTTTAATTTATGAATTTGATCTCCACCACCATAACCCCAGTCTGGATGTTCGTGGTGAATAATTACTTGATCGATGAATGTCTGTTTTTTCAAAATGTTACCAACCACCATAAATTCATTATCCGCCCATAAAGATTTATAATCAGGGTGGTATATGTAGTTGAATCTTTTATAATATTCTCTACCTAAAATACATAAAGTGTTAAGGTCTTTTCGGTTTCCATCATGAAACCATAAAATACCGTCAGTATCAGGATAGATATCTTTCATTTTTGTTCTAATAATGTCATCATAACCTTTTATTTTTGGTATCATGTCATCTGATGCCAACAATATTATGTCCCAATCACCAACAACTATATCCCTATTTACGGCATGTATTTTGTTTACACTCTCACCTATTGAGTATTTTAAGTTTTTGTATGTTGAGAATTTATGAATAACTTCATCGTTATTCATTGAATGGTCGTCTGAATCTATAGAAATTTGAAATTCAATTAAATCTAAATTGTTGGCAAAGGAATAATACATATCCAAAACCTTAAAAAATTTTTCTTGTCTACCTCTAGTTGGAAATTTGATTAGTATTTTCATTAGTGTCTTACATTATAATATATTTCAGGGGTTATGACCCAATTATTTGTTAAACCTTTTAATTTCATTAAAAAATCAAAGTCTTCACCATCACGATTAACATCAAATAAAATTGTACCTAAACTTCTTTTAAAACAGAAAGATATACCTACCCTAGAGAATCTCAGGTCGTTTTCGGTAAGGCCAGGTAAAACTAACCCATTTAAATATTTCATTCTCCAAACAACAAAATCATTTTTTTGATATTTCTCTGAAAGTGTTTGTACATAATTTGGATGTATAGTGTCATCATCGTCTAAAAATCCAATCCATTCGGTGTCTGCAATTTTAATCCCTTCATTTCTTACCAAACCAGATTGACCGTTGTTTGGTCCCATCAATCCTTTTTTTGGTAATCGGATAGTTTTAATTTTTTCATTATTAAATTCAGTCCCGTCAACTCCATCATAAAGTATAATTGCTTTCCAATTTGAATTAGTTTGATTCAATAATGAATCTACTGTTCTTAAAATTGTTGGTCTATTTAAAGACGGGATTATAAAAGTTATAATTGATTCCATATTAATTTGATATTATAGCGTATTTTTTAAATTTATCAAAATTTTCCCTTATGTATGGAGACATTATTTGGTCAAATTCATCAATATATTCTTTTTTAGATTCATCAATATTTCTTGTTAATGATTCGTAATGATATGCAACACACTCACCACAACAATAATTAAGATATCCATTTTTTATTATTTGTAAATTTAAATATGCATCCTCAAAACAATGTGTAAATTTCTCATTAAAACCACCTAAAGAATCAAACATTTTTTTTCTGATCATCATTAATGCTGCGGTATTACCTCCGACTTCTTGAGTTTCGGTTATAAATTTATAATATGTTTCTTTTGTCAAATGATCAACAAGTATAGTCTTAGAGGTTTGTTTCATTATTATTGAAATTCCGTCGTGTTGAACTGTATTGTTTGGGTAGTGCAGTCTAGCACCAACAGTACCTACTTTGGTTTTTGTTTTAAAAGTTTTTAACATTCCGTAAATGATATTATTTAATAACTCAACATCATTATTACAAAATAACAAAAACTCATAATCATTAGTAATGTGATTTTTAACAACATCATTATTTATCTTACCAAAATTGTAGTAATCATATTCTATTAAATTTATATTACTAATATTTTCTTTGACCCATTTTTTTTCTTCTTCTGAAGATCCTGTATCGGCAACAAAAATATCATATAGATTTTCATCACAATTTTTACGAAAAGAGTCAACACATTTTTTTAGGATTTCAACTTTTCCCTTAGTTGGGATTATAACCGCTACTTTACCAACATTTTTTATTGGTTTAATTTTAATTTGTGGAACATAGACTTCAGATGGTTTCAAATCTAATGGTAGATTACTTCCCCATTTCTCAAGAAATTTTTCTTTACTATCAAAAAATTCTTTATTTGGTTGACCCACGGATTCATGAATAATCTCAAAAGATGAGGTGACCCCAATTTTTACACCATCTAAATAATTTGGTAAACAAAACAAATGATCATAGAAGTGAAATTTACCAATTGTTTCATCAAATTTGTGTTTAATTTTGTTTTTATCAAAAGAAATAAAAAGACCATCAATTGTTACAACAGGAATTAAAAATGGTAATTTTGAAGAATATTTATTTAACCATTTTTTTTGACCTTCGGGGTGGTGGTAAACTTGACCTACCATTGTATAATGCATCCTATCCCAATAAACTCCTGTTTCAGGAAAATAACATGATCCCGCTTTTCCAATTATACCAAAACTATTATTATTTGAAAAATCCTCCAATAATTTTTTACCCCAATTTTTCTCTAATTTAATATCATTATGACAACAAACCACAATATTATAAATAGATTGTGTAATACCACTATTATAAACTTGTGAAAGAGAATATTGATTGTGATTTACAAACTCTAAAATTTGAACATCTTTTAAACCAACAGTTTGTAATAAGTGTTGTTTAAATTTGTTATTATAGTTTTCGTCTTTATGTGTTGAATAAACTATTGTAATCATACCCCTGTTGATCCGAAACCGTTATCGTTTCTATCTTTATTTTCTAATTTATTTTTTTCAATAAATTCAACCCATTTTCCCGATACAACAGGACAAAGGACTGCTTGAGCAATTTTTTGACCCTTTTCGATTTTTACTTTTTGATTTGTCGTATTAAATAATATGACTTGAATTTCACCTAAATACCCTTGATCTACAGTACCTGGCGAGTTTAAAACCATAAGACCTTGTTTAAGTGCTAAACCGCTTTTAGATCTTACTTGTATTTCATATCCTTCAGGAATGTCAAGGATCAAACCAGTGTTAATTAATTTTCTATCAAATGCGTGTACCCAACATTCCTCAATTGAATACAAATCAAATCCTGAATCAGATTCATAATTATACGATGGAAAAACCGCATCTTCATTTGATTTTACAACCCCCATTTCAATTTTAGGGACGTACTCTTCCATTTCCTTTTCTAATTCCTCAATGTCAATTCCAAAAGAATCCATAATTGCATTGTAATCAATATCATCGGATTCATCTACTTCAATTTCATCAAGTAGTTTCATTAACATGTTTATTTCTTCCTCGTTAATGTTATCTAATTCTTCACTCATTATTTTAAACTTTTTAATTTCATTATTGCGTCAATTAATACCTCAACATCTCTTTCGCAATATTCAGATATTTCTTTCAATCTGTTGTGTCCCCAATATGCTTCGTGAACCATTCCCCCGTTTACCTCACCATCTTTTGGTGTTGGAATATCTAAACATGCACACATCAAATCTAATGAACCAATAGCAGTGTACGCACCATATTGCCAAATTTCTTTAGTATCAATTGCCTTTACTTCCCATGGTTTTGTATCATATGAAGGAAGAATCTTTGATGGCATAATTCCATTCACAATCATTCTTTTCGCTAACATTGGAATGTCAAAGTTTTTAAGGTTATGACCACAAAGATAAAAATCCAATTTATGACATCTATTTAACAAATCCCTAACCTCTAAAAGTAATTTGTATTCATCATCTCCCGAAAAAGTTTGTTTTTTTGTTTCACCATTGTCTAAAACAAACGCCATAGAAACACACACAATTTTTGCAAATTCAGGAACAAGTGCTGATCTTTTTTTAAAAACAATGTCCATATGTTCTTCTGTTGTTCTATCTTCTCCCCATTCTTTGTCTTCAGGAAATCTTTTTAGAAACCAATCAAAATATTTGTCAAATTGTTCTGCAACTCTTGGGTTTGATTGAAGACATGTTTGGTAATCGGCACATCCGCCAACAGTTTCTATATCTAAAAATAAAATTTTTGTTATTGGGATATTAATCATGATTATTTAATTAAAGATTTGTAAAATGATGCTCTTTCACGTGACACATTGTTTATATCATATTTGTCTTTTACGGTTTCGTATAACCTTTCACCAAGATCTACAATCATATTCGGGTTTTCAACAAGTTTTTTAATATTTTTTACCCAATCACTATGATTTTTTGACTCATCAACTAATAATGCATTTCCATCGACAAACTGACCATTTTTTAATGAATGTTTCAAATCAATTGTGTAAGGACCTATATTGGAGGCTATGAGAGCTTTTTTGTAAAATCCGGCCTCAATAACTTTCAATTGAGATTTCATTCTATTAAAAATGTGATTTTTAATTGGTGCTAATGAAATGTCAAATTTAGCGTAATTTCTTGCGTATGAATCAGTAGGTCTAGTCCAAACTCTAACATAGTTTTCAGTTTTGATTGCGGGATATTCTTCCTCTTTAAATCTATCTAAAAACAATTTGTATTCAGGTGAAATAATTTTATAGTTGTCTGTAAAAATATGTTCATACATCGACCAAACCGTTTCTTGAGGCTTAATCGGTCTTTGTCTTTTTTCTCCAGTATCTTTGTTAATTTCTGTAACACTTCCTCTTGTGTCAAAACCACAAAGATAGTATTGTAATTTTTCTTGTAGAGGAGAAAGTTTATTAACCATACCATCTAACAACTTTAAATCATGTAAATGTGATGATCCACCTAACCAACCAACACGAACTTTATCAGAAGGAAGTGTTGGTTCTGTAAACTGACCTTCTTTTGGATCAATTGCGTTAGGGAAAACAATAACATTTTTGTTAAATTTTCTAATTTCGTTAGCAAAAATTTCTGTAGTTGTTGTTACATAATCTGACGCCTTTAGATTTTCTACAATCTTAAGGTGCATTTTATCATTAATAATTAGGTTGTGAATTGGGTGTTCTTTTGTAGGTAACCAATAATCGTCAATATCTGCAATTACAATAATACCCAAACTCCTCAAAGACTTAATTATTGTTGGACATTGATCCAAATCACCAAAATTTCTATGAAAATGAACTATTTGATAATTTTGCCAATAATTCAAATCATTAATTCTTGGTTTATAATCAATATCAATGTGGAAATCATTAGGATATAAATTTTGTAGATTGATGTGTGGATCTACTGAACGATATTTACCAACACCACTTGTGTCGGAAGGTAATACTAATACTTTAATTTTAGACATAAATTTCTTTTGTAGAAATCTAAGAATTTTACACACAATAATCAATAATAAAAAAAAATACCCATCATAAGATGAGTATTTATTTCACGCCTGAAAAGTATTTTTTATTTTGCGATTTTTTTAACTTTTAAAACTTTACCTTCAAATAAATGTTGACCAACTCTAAATTTAAACATTTCCCCACTATTTGACTCAGATTCAACCAAAAGACCGTTTTCTTTTAAAACGTCTTGGACTGTTTCTCTAACAATTTCTCTTATTTGATTTGCCGATAATGAACTTGATGTTTGTACTTGTTGTGTTTGTTGTCTTTGTTTACCTTCAATAATTTGATCTCCTTTAGCATTTGTATTCATTAACCTTGAAGCTTTTTCTACTAAATCATTACTTAAAACCGCTCCTGATGACATACCCATTGTAGGTTGTTGGATGGGGTGTTCCATCATTAGTCTTTTAATTTCGTCAGGTAATTTAGAACTTGCAATTCTATCTTCCATAGGTATATTTGATTGTCTTGGTTGTGATACAGGTCTTGATTCTTCTAAAATATCTGCAGGTAAATTGTATTTTGCAACAGGAGCGTCATAACTTTCAACCATTGGACTTGAGTAATCATTTCCCATGTTTATGTTACGAGCTTGACCTCTACCCATATCATTATGTTTTTCCATGATCTTTTTTGAGACCATTAATTTTTGTAGTAATTCTGCTTCTGAATTCATATTATGTTATATTTTCGTTTCCAAATACTGCGTTAATTATCATTCTTTCCATACTTCTGTCCCCTGTAGGATTGTAACCTGGTCGAGGCGTATCAAAAATTTCTTGAGTAGGTCTAATAAATTCCATTTTATCTACTCTAAAAAATCTCCAACTCGGAAGAGGTTTTTTTCCTAAAAAAGCTCTATGAGAAGATCCTTCTCTATCCCAAGCTCTTAATACAGGGTTACCTTTTTTACTATAACCGTAAGCTACAGGTTCAATAACTCTTAAACCTTTACCTCCAGGTTCATCACCGTTGTAATAAATAACACATACTTTTTTATTTCTTATAGCATCAGTTATTTGATCAGCTGTTGCTACCTCTAAAATAAGTTTATTTAATGTGTTGTAAAGTTTCATTATGCTGATGGAGTCGTATATGGTTTGTTTGGTTGGTATTCATTGATTTTTATTTCATTTTTTCTTTCAATAATATCAATTGATGAACCACCATTGATTGTATCTAAGAAAATTCCTGTACCTTTACCTGACTCATCTCCATCTGACAAAGCATCAGGGTTAACCGCAGAATAAGGATTTACCGTTTTGTAATCGTTTTTTACAAGAAGGCTCTTTCTTTGGATGTCAGCAACTGCAGTCAAATCATTTGCTGGTTGGCTAAAATCTAATCTTTCTGTTTGCATTTTAAATTATTTGTTTCATTATTTGGTTTATTCTGTCAAGGTCTTCTTTAATTCTAACATCTTGTGAAAAAGTGCTATGTTCTTTAGAAGGTCTTAACATATCCGCAATAGGTCCTAAATCTTTAATTAATTTATCATCTATTTCATCCGGCATATAATCGTTTTGTACTTGATTTGAAAAATTATCATTTTTTCTTAGTCCTTGAATTGTATTCTCAACCCAATTTCTCATGTAGTCGGCACCATTTAAAATAAAAGGAGCGTCCGTACCATCACCCTCATAATTGTCAAACCAATTCTTTATTCTACCAAGTTGTTGGTACGTAACATATCCGGTATCTCTTAATTCTTCATTTCTTTTGTGGCCCTCAATTGTAGGGTCTGAATTAGGAATATGATCAAAACATACTTGAAGATACTCGACTACTTCTTTTGGTAGTTCAATAGTTTTATTATATAAATTACTATTCACCCTGTTTTAAATGTTTTACCAATTTATCAATACTAATACCTTCTTTATCTGCAAGTCTTTTAATTGCTTCAATATTTCTTATTAAAATTTTAGAAACTGGTTTAGATAATTTATCATCTTCTTTTGTTTTCTTTACAACTTCTTTGTCTTTAGTTTTTTTTGATAGTAATATTTCATCAATTAAACTTTCCATTTTTTCTTTTTCTAATTCAGACAATCTTCTTTTTGTAAAACAATTTTTACATTTACCTTGTTTCTTTTCGTTTTTTAATTCTTTATCTAAGTTTCTATCAAAACCCAATCTTTTTAATCTCTCATCCCTTTCAATGGGATCCTCAACTTCCATCTTTTTCAATATTTTATTTGCGACATCATAAGTAGGCGCAAATTCGGTTTCCTCAAAACCAAAAGACTCTGATTGATCAACTTCACTTAATGTGTTATTTTTTACATCTTCAGATTCACCATAGTAGACACGGATAAAAGGCCATTGTTGTGCTCTAGTCATACGAACCGTTTGGTCCATAGTCTTTTTAGCTAAGTTTCTTTGATTTAGGACAGGGATATTAGAACTTATTAAAGATCCGTCAGGATCAACTAACTCATCAATTTCACCATCTTTAGTTTCTTTTTTAGTTTTAGAATCAATTAATTTATGAACTTGCTGTTTTGTTAATTTTTTACCCGATTTTAAAATTTTTGAAATTACATCTTGGATTTCTTCAAATACTGATTTATCAACTTCAATAAATTCATCTTCTTTCCTAGATTCAGATAATGTTTCAGATACAGAATAATATACACCAACTTTACTTCCTTTATCTTTCAAAAAGAAATAATAAGGTTTTTCAAAATATTCTTTATTCAATTCTATCATGATATAGTTTTTACAATAAATACTTTCATTTGTTGTATTTATAAGTAAAACTCATGGCATACCAAAATATAAATCAATATAACTACCCAAAGTTAAAGTTACAACTCATTTATGATGGGCAAGATATGTCTTTGGCGTCTGATGAGGTAGACTTTAATCAAGAGGTAGTTTTTTCTCCATATATAATAGGTGCCGACAATGGTGAGAAATTACCTGTGAATGTTGATTTGAATAGTCCATTATCAACTCAAAACTTAAAATTAACCTATGGTGTATATAACCCTAATAATGTTGTAATCTCAGAATCATTTTATGAACCTAAGGATTTACGAATTGATTGTTTTACCGCAGGTACAACTTGTGATATTGGTTTAACGGGAATAGATAATGGTTTAGTTGACAATATTGTTGGTGAAACTTTAAACTATACAAATGGTTTATTCACAGACGCTGTTAAGTTTGATAGAATGTTTTATGATAGACGAATGAAGTTTATTCAAACAACTACAAATGTCCCACAAAATAATAAATTTTCAGGAATACCAAAATATACGGCTTATGAAATGGTATCTAAAAATAATCCACAAGTGGGTAGATACGTTGAATTATATGGTGGGTTTTATCAAGGATTTTATAAATTATTTGGTTATGATTATGAAATCTTACCTGAAAGAATGAAAAAAGGTTGGTCTGTAGAAATGATCTTAAAACCTAGACTGATTAATGAATACATCCCAAAACCTGGATACGAAACATTAAATCAAATTTACCCAAATAATAAAAATACTTTATTTTATTTAGGAACAAGAGCTGAGAATAAATTTTATCATTATGCGGACGGTTCACCAAAATGTGATCCTAATTATGTTAGGGTTACTTCAGAATTAGCAGGATGCTTTCAAACATGTGCGTGTTGCAATTATGAAGTAAAGAATAGTAGATGTATATACGTATACCCACCAAGACCAATTGGCGGTGTCTACGATCCACATTTTAATTATGGTTGTAATCTTTGTCATGGAAATTATGAAACCAAACTTACTTGTGGTTGTGGTTGTGATTTAGATCCTTGTCTTACTTGTGGTTGGATGTGTTTTGAACATAAATGTAATACAATTATAGTACCTTCTCCTACGCCAACGCCGACACCAACGCCGACACCTCCTTGTGATACATACCCAACACAAGTTGCATGTCCACCAAAACCTTGTTGTACAACATGTGTTAGTTGTGGGTGTGATAGTTGTGGTTGTCCACCCGCATATCCATCTGACACATTTTCATCAATTGAGGATACATGTGAAAAAGATCCTAAGTTTGATGCACTATCAAACAATTTTTCAATCAGATTATGTGGTGACCCAAAAAATCCCGGAATTGGTATTAGAGTTTTAAAAATAACGGGAGATTGTGAGACCACAGGAACATGTGTAACAGGACAAACATATGTAACTGGTTACACAATACAAGATATTTGTACACCACCAATTTATCCTTTTTGTTTACAAACTAATCCCGCTTGGTTGGAGTACGAGCATTGGTTCCAACTAGATGTTGTATTTGAAAGATACACTTTTATTGATTATTGTGATTTAAGATGGTTTGGAGGTTTAGATCAGATAACAAGACTTGAGTATTTGGCATCACTTGCAAATAACACAGTTTCTTTGATTGAACCACCAGTTACAAACGGGTATGAAATTCCAAAACAAGTTGAAATAGTACAACTAAATCAAACATGGTTGGATGAGACAAAATTTAGAAGAGGAAGATTAAGAATTTTTATAAATGGTAGAATATTTTTTACAATTGAGGATTTTGAAGAAGTAATACCAAGAGCTTTGGATACCGATAAAGAAAAACAAGTTGCGGTTCCATTTAACATGTCTTGGGGTGGAGGAACTCAAGGTTTACATGAAAATCTAACATTATCTGCTTGTACGGCAACAACAATTGGTGATTATATACAAGATCCTGAATGTTTTCCTGAAAATATTTTAAGTGCAACAACCTTAAATAAACTTAAAACTCACATTCTTTTAGAAGAAAATTTTGCAGGAACTTTTGAAGGTGGTATATCTCAATTTAGATTTTATACAGAACCTTTATCGGCACCTGAAGTCAAACATAATTTTAAATTATTGAAAGATAAATTCATGATGTTTGATCCTGATTGTCCTGTTTGTAATACTGAAACATGTGCTCCTAATGATTATACATATATCATTTCTAATGATGTGACAACAACAACTACAACAACAACGGGGTCAACAGGTAGAGTTTCTTTTACTTTAGGTTAAATCAAAAAGATATAAATAAGGTTATGGTTGTATTTATTGAGAAATACAATGAGTCAAATTATTACAATAAATAGTATCAATCACGACGGTGAACTAGCCAATGTTTTGTTCACGCCTGATAATGATCCTGTTGTAATAAATTTGGGTGATGTAACATTACCTTTGGTTTTTGAACCTTCGTTATTAATCCCACCAAGAGAAGTTTACGGAACATACACAATTTATACATATGAAGACAAATGTACTAACATATTACAAGTACCACGTCCTACACCAACACCAACACCTACAGTAACACCGACAAGAACTGCGACTCCTACACCAACACCAACACCTACAGTAACACCAACATACGAACCTTGTGCTTCTGCAACACCTGCACCAACACAAAACCCAACTCCAACACCAACAAGGACTCCAAGACCTACACCTACACCAACGACTACTCTTCCTCCTTGTTTGTCACAAACACCGACGCCGACGCCAACGCCGACGCCAACTACACCTCCAAACTATTTCGCATACTTGTTTATAGAACCTGTTTCAGGATCATCCGCAATTGGATCTTATATGTACGCAAATGGTTCTAACTTCTTTGGATTTACTAATGCTTCTCAACCAACACAAAGTCAGACACAATTCAATATAGATATGAATTTATATATGAATTATGCTTCATGGACTAATGGACAATTCCCAAGTATAGTCGTTCAATCTGTTCCACAGACTACAGGTGGTGATGATGCATTTGGAAATCCAATTAGTAAATATAATTTCTTCACAACAGAAATTAAATCAGGTACAGTACTTTCAAAAGCGTGGTACACTTGGTTTATTCCTGTAATTGCAACAAACAATGAAATACAAACTGAAATCTACATAAATGCAATGGGTAACCCAACTCAACAAGAATCTGTTGGAACTGAACCTACAATTAATAGTTATTTAGTTAATTACACAGGATCAACAATTCCTTCAGGAACTTATCGAGTTTATACGACATTCCCTAACCAAATATTTAGATTAAACAATAATAACAATATTTATTTTAGAGGTAGTGATACCCAACCATAAAAATAGTATATAATGGCAAATCCGTATAAAAATCCACAAACACCTTTATTATCGGTTGGAACTTTTTCAGTTCAACCAAGTCAAACATTTGGTACTAATTTTAGTATATATGGTGTTGGTGGTTATGTAGAAGTTTATGAACTTCAGGATTTAATATACACCATACCATCAGGTTCACAAGGAGATATAGAATTTTCAGGTAATACAATTCCAATACAATTTCAAAAAGGTAGCGGATCAGTTTTTTCACCCGATGTTTTGACATTAAATTCAGATAACATTTCATCGGGTCGTAGAAGACTTGGTATGTTAGCATATGTGTATTCAACACAAGAGATATTTCAATATAACATCCCAAATTATACAACACTTTGGAATAATGCGTTAGCATCCTCAGGACCTGGAGGACCAACGGTGGTACAATCAAAGTTTGGAACTACAGTTAAAAGTAATTCAGTGGCAGGAAAGGCACTAATTAGTGCTTGGACGGGGTCAACTATTCAAGGACACAGTGGTGGAACTGCGAATTCTAATTGGAGATTGTTAGATACAGGTGGTTGTTGTATTACAGGATTTACATATAATAACGATAATAGTTTTACAATATACGATGATAACGGTGGTGTGTTTACTGCATCATTTGATGTTGTTACAGGTTTAACAGTATCAGGAGGAACTTTAATTGTTAATGGTGTTAATATAACAGGAGACACTTATACAACAGGCGGAACATATTTTAGTGCGTCGAGTACGATTGATTTATATGATAATCAAGGTGGAATTATAAGTATTACAGGTGTTACGGCAACTGGTGCTGCAGGTTCAAGTGGTACATCTGGTTCAAGTGGTACATCAGGGACTAATGGTTCAAGCGGAACCAACGGGACTTCAGGTACAAATGGAACAAACGGTTCGAGCGGAACCAACGGGACTTCAGGTACTAATGGTACGGATGGGACTTCAGGTACTAATGGTACGGATGGGACTTCAGGTACTAATGGTACGGATGGTACTTCAGGCACAAACGGAAGTAATGGTACAAGCGGGTTATCAGGGGTAAATGGTACTTCAGGTACAAACGGAACTTCGGGAACTAATGGTACAAACGGAACTTCGGGAACTAATGGTACAGATGGTAGTTCAGGCACTAACGGAACAGATGGTAGTTCAGGTACAAATGGAACTAACGGAACTAATGGTACAGATGGTAGTTCAGGAACTAACGGAACAGATGGTAGTTCAGGTACAAATGGAACTAGCGGAACTAATGGAACTTCAGGAACCAATGGAACCTCAGGAACCAATGGAACAAATGGAACTAGCGGTACAAATGGAACTAATGGCACCTCAGGAACAAATGGTACTAATGGAACATCGGGAACCAATGGAACTTCAGGTACAAATGGAACCAATGGTACTAGCGGAACAAACGGAACATCAGGCACTAACGGAACTAATGGAACATCAGGCACTAACGGAACTAATGGTTCAAGTGGTACCAATGGTACATCAGGTACTAACGGAACTAACGGAACATCAGGAACTAACGGAACTAACGGAACATCAGGTACTAACGGAACATCAGGTACTAACGGAACTAATGGGACAAGCGGTACTAATGGGACAAGCGGTACTAATGGAACTTCAGGAACTAATGGAACTAATGGTACAAGCGGTACTAATGGAACAAACGGCACAAACGGTTCAAGTGGTACCAACGGTACTAGCGGAACTAATGGAACTAATGGAACATCAGGAACCAATGGAACGAATGGTACATCGGCCACAAATGGAACTAGCGGGACTAATGGTTCAAGTGGAACGAATGGTACAAGTGGTTTATCAGGTGTAAATGGTACATCAGGAACTAATGGAACTTCAGGAACTAATGGTACAAACGGTACTAGCGGAACCAACGGAACATCTGCCACTAACGGAACTTCAGGTACAAATGGAACTTCAGGTACAAATGGAACTTCAGGTACAAATGGAACCAATGGTACTAGCGGAACGAATGGAACCTCAGGGACTAATGGTACCTCAGGAACTAATGGAACGAATGGTACAAATGGAACTAGCGGAACAAATGGTACTAATGGGACTTCTGGTACGAATGGAACAAACGGAACTAGTGGAACAAACGGAACTAGTGGAACAAATGGAACAAACGGTACTTCAGGTACAAATGGTACGAATGGAACTAGCGGAACTAATGGTACTTCAGGCACTAACGGAACGAACGGTACTTCAGGTACAAACGGAACTTCAGGTACAAATGGAACAAACGGTACTTCAGGTACAAATGGTACAAATGGAACTAGCGGAACGAATGGAACATCAGGCACTAACGGAACTAATGGTACCAACGGTACTAGTGGAACAAATGGAACAAATGGAACATCAGGCACTAACGGAACTAATGGTTCAAGTGGTACCAACGGTACTAATGGCACCTCAGGAACAAATGGTACTAATGGAACATCGGGAACAAATGGTACTAATGGAACATCGGGAACCAATGGAACTTCAGGTACAAATGGAACTAATGGGACTAGCGGTACAAATGGTACTGATGGAACTAGCGGTACAAATGGTACTAGTGGAACCAATGGGACAAACGGAACATCAGGTACTAACGGAACGAATGGTACTAGCGGAACAAATGGTACCTCAGGTACTAACGGAACTAATGGAACCTCAGGAACCAATGGAACAGATGGATCTTCAGGTACAAATGGTACAAATGGAACTAGTGGAACGAACGGAACATCAGGAACAAACGGTACTAATGGAACATCGGGAACAAACGGAACATCAGGTACTAACGGAACCTCAGGAACAGATGGAACATCAGGTACAAATGGAACATCAGGCACCAATGGAACATCTGGTACTAACGGAACTAATGGAACCAACGGAACTTCAGGTACAAATGGAACATCAGGCACTAACGGAACTAACGGGACTTCAGGTACTAACGGAACAAACGGAACAAACGGTACAAGTGGAACAAATGGAACTAGCGGAACTAATGGTACTAATGGAACAAGTGGGTTATCGGGTGTAAATGGTACTAGTGGGACAAATGGAACTAATGGAACATCAGGTACAAATGGTACTAGTGGGACAAATGGAACTAATGGTACATCAGGGACTAATGGTACTAATGGGACTTCGGGAACAAATGGATCAAGTGGAACTAACGGTACTAATGGGACATCAGGTACAAATGGTACTAGCGGAACTAATGGAACTAATGGAACTTCAGGAACAAATGGTACCAATGGGACTTCTGGCACGAACGGAACTAGCGGTACAAACGGAACTAATGGATCATCAGGTACTAATGGAACGAATGGTACAAGTGGTACAAATGGTACGAACGGAACTAATGGAACGAATGGTACAAGCGGTACAAATGGAACTAGCGGAACAAATGGAACCTCAGGAACAAACGGTACTAATGGAACATCGGGAACAAACGGAACATCAGGTACTGATGGAACAAATGGTACGAACGGAACTTCAGGTACTAATGGTACAAATGGAACCTCAGGTACTAATGGTACTAGCGGAACAAATGGAACTTCAGGTACAAATGGGACAAATGGTACAAACGGTACATCAGGTACGAATGGAAGTAGCGGGACCAATGGTACTAATGGAACGAATGGTTCAAGTGGAACTAATGGAACGAATGGTACTGACGGTACTAGTGGGACAAATGGAACTAGCGGTACAAATGGTACAAATGGTACTAGCGGAACTAATGGTACAAACGGTACTAGTGGAACCAATGGAACTAGCGGAACAAATGGTACAAACGGATCTTCAGGTACTAACGGTACAAGTGGAACCAATGGGACAAACGGAACATCAGGTACTGATGGGACTAACGGAACCAACGGTTCTTCAGGTACTAATGGAACTAATGGTACTAATGGTACAAGCGGAACAAATGGTACTAACGGAACCTCAGGAACAAATGGAACGTCAGGGACTAATGGTACTAATGGTAGTTCAGGTACAAACGGAACGAATGGAACATCGGGCACTAACGGAACTTCAGGAACAAATGGTACTAGCGGGACCAACGGTACAAATGGTACTAGCGGGACCAACGGGACTAGTGGAACAAACGGCACTTCGGGTACAAATGGTACTAATGGTACTAATGGTACGTCAGGTACTGATGGAAGTAGTGGAACAAACGGTACTAATGGTACTTCAGGTACGAATGGTACAAACGGAACTTCAGGAACAAATGGTACCAATGGAACTAGCGGAACGAATGGTACTAGTGGAACAAACGGTACTAATGGTACTTCAGGTACGAATGGTACAAACGGAACTTCAGGAACAAATGGTACTAATGGTACTTCAGGTACAAACGGAACTTCAGGAACAAATGGTACCAATGGAACTAGCGGAACGAATGGTACTAGTGGAACAAATGGTACTTCAGGTACAAACGGAACTTCAGGAACAAATGGTACCAATGGAACTAGCGGAACAAATGGTACCAATGGAACTAGCGGAACGAATGGTACTAGTGGAACAAATGGTACTAATGGTACTTCAGGTACAAACGGAACTTCAGGAACAAATGGTACCAATGGAACTTCAGGAACCAACGGAACAAATGGAACTAACGGTACAAGTGGGACAAATGGTACCTCAGGTACGAACGGTACAAATGGAACCTCAGGAACAAACGGAACTAATGGTACGTCAGGCACTGATGGAAGTAGTGGAACAAATGGTACAAACGGGACTTCTGGTACGAATGGTACAAATGGTACTTCAGGAACTAATGGAACATCAGGTACGAACGGTACAAACGGAACTTCAGGAACTAATGGAACATCAGGTACGAACGGTACAAATGGGACTTCTGGAACCAATGGTACTAATGGTACGAGCGGGACCAATGGTACTAACGGTACAAACGGAACTTCAGGTACGAATGGGACAAATGGTTCAAGCGGTACTAACGGTACGTCAGGTACGAATGGGACAAATGGTTCAAGCGGTACTAACGGTACGTCAGGTACAAATGGAACTAATGGAACTAATGGTACAAGCGGAACAAATGGTACAGATGGTACTTCAGGAACAAATGGTACAAACGGCACTTCAGGTACGAATGGGACATCAGGAACTAATGGTACAAATGGAACTAGTGGAACGAACGGAACTAACGGATCATCAGGTACTAATGGAACGAATGGTACTTCAGGAACTAACGGAACTTCAGGAACAAACGGTACTAATGGAACAGATGGTACTAGCGGGACCAACGGTACAAATGGTACTAGTGGAACGAATGGAACAAACGGTACTTCGGGTACAAATGGGACTAGTGGAACAAATGGTTCAAGTGGAACTAACGGAACGAATGGTACATCAGGTACAAACGGAACTAATGGTACGTCAGGTACTGATGGAACTAGTGGAACAAATGGTACCAATGGGACAAGTGGAACGAACGGAACTTCAGGAACCAACGGTACAAACGGATCATCAGGTACTAATGGAACTAATGGAACTAATGGTACATCTGGTACTAATGGAACAAATGGAACTAGCGGTACGAATGGTACTAGCGGAACAAATGGTACAAACGGCACTTCAGGTACAAATGGTACTAACGGTACAAGTGGAACAAATGGTACCTCAGGTACGAATGGGACAAATGGAACATCAGGTACAAACGGGACTTCTGGTACAAATGGAACTAGCGGTACGAATGGCACTTCAGGTACAAATGGAACAAATGGTACAAGTGGAACAAATGGTACAAGTGGAACAAATGGTACCTCAGGTACAAATGGTACAAATGGAACTTCAGGAACTAACGGAACTTCAGGTACAAACGGCACTAGCGGAACAAATGGAACAAATGGAACCTCAGGTACAAATGGAACATCAGGAACTAATGGGACTTCGGGAACTAATGGTACTAGTGGAACGAATGGAACATCGGGAACAAACGGAACTAATGGTACTAGTGGAACGAATGGTACTAACGGAACTAGCGGAACAAATGGTACTTCAGGAACTAACGGTACTAACGGCACAAGTGGAACAAATGGTACTAACGGAACTAGCGGAACAAATGGTACTTCAGGAACTAACGGTACTAACGGCACAAGTGGAACAAATGGTACTAATGGAACATCGGGAACAAACGGAACTAATGGAACAAATGGAACTAGCGGTACTAATGGTACATCAGGAACTAACGGAACTAATGGTACTAGTGGAACAAATGGAACATCGGGAACAAACGGAACTAATGGTACTAGTGGAACGAATGGTACTAACGGAACCAATGGAACTTCAGGGACTAATGGGACTTCTGGCACTAATGGAACAAATGGAACTAGCGGTACGAATGGAACAAATGGAACTTCAGGTACTAATGGTACCTCAGGTACAAATGGAACTAGCGGTACGAATGGAACAAATGGAACTTCAGGTACTAATGGGACCTCAGGTACAAATGGAACATCAGGAACTAACGGTACTAATGGTACATCAGGAACTAATGGCACATCAGGTACTAACGGTACTAACGGTACATCAGGAACTAATGGAACATCAGGTACTAATGGGACTAGTGGAACAAATGGAACAAATGGTTCAAGCGGTACAAATGGAACTAGCGGAACGAATGGTACAAATGGAACTAGCGGAACGAATGGTACAAATGGAACTAACGGTACATCAGGTACAAATGGTACTAATGGGACTTCGGGAACCAATGGTAGTAGTGGAACTAATGGTACAAACGGCACTTCAGGTACGAATGGAACATCAGGAACAAATGGCACTAACGGTACAAGTGGGACAAATGGAACTTCAGGAACTAACGGTACTAATGGTACATCAGGAACTAACGGAACTAGCGGAACCAATGGTACAAATGGAACTAACGGAACTAGCGGAACCAATGGTACAAATGGAACTTCAGGAACTAACGGTACTAATGGTACATCAGGAACTAACGGAACTAGCGGAACCAATGGTACAAATGGAACATCAGGTACAAACGGAACTAATGGTACTAGTGGAACGAATGGTACTAGCGGTACAAATGGTACAAATGGAACTTCAGGTACTAATGGTACTAGCGGAACAAATGGAACTAATGGATCTTCAGGCACAAATGGAACATCGGGAACAAACGGAACTAATGGCACTAGTGGAACGAATGGTACTTCAGGTACCAATGGAACTAGCGGGACCAATGGAACATCAGGAACAAATGGTACAAATGGTACGAGCGGGACCAATGGAACTAGCGGTACTAATGGGACATCAGGGACTAACGGAACGTCAGGAACAAACGGAACGAGCGGTACAAATGGTACTAACGGAACTAGTGGTACAAATGGTACAAGTGGAACAAACGGTACAAACGGCACTAGCGGAACAAATGGAACGTCAGGGACTAATGGTACAAATGGAACTTCAGGGACTAATGGTACAAATGGAACTAATGGTACATCAGGTACAAATGGAACGTCAGGGACTAATGGTACAAACGGCACTTCAGGAACCAACGGGACTAATGGAACTAGCGGAACAAATGGTACTAATGGAACATCAGGAACTAATGGAACTAGCGGAACAAATGGTACAAACGGGACTTCGGGGACTAATGGAACAAACGGAACTTCAGGAACCAACGGGACTAATGGAACTAGCGGAACAAATGGTACTAATGGAACATCAGGAACTAATGGAACTAGCGGAACAAATGGTACAAACGGGACCTCAGGTACGAATGGAACAAATGGAACATCGGGTACTAACGGAACTAATGGTACAAACGGAACATCAGGTACTAACGGAACTAGTGGTACAAACGGAACTTCAGGTACGAATGGGACAAATGGTTCAAGCGGTACCAATGGTACTAGCGGTACAAATGGAACAAACGGTACTAGTGGAACAAATGGAACCTCAGGAACGAATGGTACTAATGGAACATCGGGAACCAATGGAACTAGCGGAACTAATGGTACGAACGGTACAAGCGGTACCAATGGTACTAGCGGTACTAATGGAACTAGCGGTACTAATGGGACAAATGGTACGAGCGGGACTAATGGAACATCGGGAACCAATGGAACTAGCGGAACTAATGGTACGAACGGTACAAGTGGAACAAATGGAACTAGCGGTACTAATGGAACTAGCGGTACTAATGGGACAAATGGTACGAGCGGGACCAATGGAACATCAGGAACAAATGGTACAAATGGTTCAAGTGGTACCAACGGAACTAGCGGAACAAATGGTACGAATGGTACCAACGGTACTAGCGGAACAAATGGTTCAAGCGGTACTAATGGTACTTCAGGAACTAACGGAACTAATGGTACTAGCGGAACAAATGGTTCAAGCGGTACTAATGGTACTTCAGGAACTAACGGAACTAATGGATCTTCAGGTACTAATGGTACATCTGGTACTAATGGAACCAACGGAACTAGCGGAACAAATGGTACTTCAGGAACCAACGGTACTAGTGGAACAAACGGAACAAATGGAACTAGTGGAACAAATGGTTCTTCAGGTACAAACGGAACAAATGGTTCGAGTGGTACCAACGGAACTAGCGGGACCAATGGAACTTCAGGAACTAATGGAACAAATGGTACAAGTGGTACTAATGGAACATCAGGAACTAATGGATCTTCGGGAACTAATGGTACTAGCGGTACTAACGGAACATCAGGAACGAATGGTACTAGCGGAACAAACGGAACTTCAGGAACCAACGGGACTAATGGAACATCAGGTACAAATGGAACGTCAGGGACTAACGGTACAAATGGGTCAAGTGGTACAAACGGAACGTCAGGTACTAATGGGACTTCGGGAACAAATGGAACCAACGGTACAAATGGGTCAAGTGGTACAAACGGAACAAACGGTACAAGTGGAACCAACGGAACATCGGGAACTAATGGTTCTAGCGGTACGAATGGTACTTCAGGAACTAATGGTACGAATGGATCTTCGGGAACTAATGGTACTAGCGGTACTAACGGAACTAATGGATCTTCAGGTACAAATGGAACATCAGGTACTAACGGAACTAATGGATCTTCAGGTACAAATGGAACATCAGGTACTAACGGAACTAATGGATCTTCAGGTACAAATGGAACGTCAGGAACTAATGGAACTTCAGGTACAAACGGAACAAACGGTAGTTCGGGAACAAATGGAACTAGCGGTACAAATGGGACTAATGGCTCTTCAGGAACAAATGGAACTTCAGGAACCAACGGAACAAACGGTACTTCAGGAACCAACGGAACATCGGGTACTAACGGAACTAGTGGGACAAATGGTACTAACGGGTCTTCAGGTACAAATGGAACGTCAGGAACTAATGGAACTTCAGGTACAAACGGAACAAACGGTAGTTCGGGAACAAATGGAACTAGCGGTACAAATGGGACTAATGGATCTTCAGGTACTAACGGGACAAATGGTTCAAGCGGTACCAACGGAACTTCAGGAACTAACGGAACATCCGGTACTAATGGAACAAATGGTTCAAGTGGTACCAACGGAACTAGTGGTACTAACGGAACAAATGGATCGAGCGGTACAAATGGAACAAACGGTTCAAGTGGAACAAACGGAACATCAGGAACTAATGGTACAAGTGGAACCAACGGAACATCAGGAACTAATGGAACCAATGGTACAAGTGGGGTTTCTCCTACAGTACCTGGAGCTAATAATGAAGTACTAACTTCAGATGGTGCGGGCGGCATAGTTGCTGAATCACTTTTAACTTTTGATGGTACAATCACATCACCTTACTTGAATATTAATTCAGTAAAGGTAGGTAGAGGGAATAACAATGTTGCAACTAACATTTCAATTGGATGTACGGTTGCATTTGCTAATACCGCAACGGGACCATTAAACATTGCAATTGGTGGATTTTCTTTAAAATGTAATACTACAGGATGTAGGAATGTTGGTATTGGACCGAACAGCCTTTACACGAATACTTCAGGAAATAGAAATATTGGTATTGGATATAGGTCTTTACTGTTGAACTCGAATGGTGCAGAAAACGTCGCAATAGGGGGACAATCTACTTTATCTTCAAATACCTCGGGAAGTAATAATGTTGGTATTGGTAGCTACGCTTTGAGATATACAACAACAGGAAATTACAACTTTGCGATTGGTAGTAGAGTATTAAATTGTAATACAACGGGAAGTTGTAATATTGGTATTGGTCGATTATCATTATATTGTAACACAACTGGTTGTCACAACACGGCATTTGGATTTTGTTCATTACGTAGTAATACTACAGGTTCACAAAATAATGCAATGGGTCAATACGCATTGAGAAGTAACACTACAGGTTCACAAAATAATGCATTTGGGCGTAATGCTTTACGAAGCAATGTTAGTGGTGTCAATAACGTCGCAATTGGTGATGGTACTTTATTTAATAATACAATTGGTAGTGGTAATTTAGCAGTTGGGTATCGATCTATGTCTTCAAACATAAATGGGGGTAATAATACCGCAATTGGTAGATACTCTTTACAATCTAACACACAGGGAACCTATAATAACGCGATAGGATTATCTTCATTACGTAATAACACATTAGGTTGTCATAATACGGCAATTGGTAGGTATTCATTGTTAAATAACAATACAGGTAACTTTAATACCGCAATTGGTCAATATGCTTTAAGAAATAATACGTCGGGTCTTCATAACATAGCAATTGGTTGTCAATCCTTACGTTATAATACAACAGGGTGTGATAATGTTTCGTTTGGACGAGACGCATTACGTTTCTCTACAACAGGCAGTAATAATATTGGAATTGGTAGAGAAACTCTATACGCATTTGGGGCTAAATATGACAACGTTGCGATAGGGTATCGATCTTTAAAATGCGTAACAACAGGATGTTGTAATATAGCAATTGGTAGACGAGCATCATATAATAATACAACTGGTAATAATAATGTTTCTATTGGATCGGGAGTATTATTTCAAAATACAACGGGTTGTCAAAATATTGGAATAGGAATATCTAATTTAGATAATAATACGACAGGTTATCAGAATATCTCCATAGGTGCGTCCGCTTCACTTGCCAATACAACTGGATCACGAAACCTTTCAATTGGGTACAGAGCATTATTTTCAAATGTTGGGGGTTGTTATAATATTGCAATAGGTCACTTTAGTTTATATTGTAGTAATACACTAAGTCACGAAATTGCAATTGGTTCGGAAGCTATGAGATATAGAGCCCCTTTCAATTTACCTGGACCTGCAAATATTGCTATTGGTCTGTTCGCCCTAAGGGGGTGTAACTATACGTATAAACAATGTGGATATGGAAACATTGCAATTGGCGGTTGTTCTCAAAGATATAACTCTACAGGACATTACAATATAGGTATAGGTAGTAACACATTAACTTTAAATAAAACTGGACGGCAAAATGTTGCTATTGGTGCAAATGCACTTAGAAATACAACAGCTTACAATCCATCCGTAGCGGTAGGTTTTTTAGCCTTATGTACCCAAACAACAGGTTATAATAATACTGCAGTAGGTACGAGAGCTTTACAATCAAATTCAACTGGTATTAGAAATACCGCAGTTGGTCATTTCGCATTAATATATAATACTGGAAATGACAATACTGGAGTGGGTTACAATACTCAAAATAATGGAGGAACTGCATATGCAAATAGTTCCTTAGGAAGTAAAACATTAGAGTCCAACATAGCAGGTTTTCATAATGTTGCTATGGGATATAGAGCATTAGCAAAAAATTTGACTGGTTTTAAAAATACTGGTTTAGGTTCTCGTTCAATAGAAAATAATACTTATGGTCATAATAATATTGGAATTGGTTATCAATCTCTATATAACAATAACACAGGATATCAAAACATTGCAATAGGTACTTGTAGTTTACTAAATAATACATACGGTCAATTTAATATTGCTCAAGGATATAGAGCCATGTATAATAACACGTATGGATGTTTTAACGTTGCAATTGGTAGATGTGTACTTGAAAATAATACAACCGCAAATGAAAACATTGCTATCGGTAGAAAACCTTTATTCTCAAACACTACAGGTACTCAAAACATCGCTTTAGGTAGAAACGCACTTATCTGTAACTCAACAGGAAATTACAACATTGCAATGGGTAGAACTGCACTATATGAAAATACAACTGGTGTAGGAAACGTTTCAATTGGTATTCGAACAATGGCATATAACAAATCAGGATCTTGTAATGTTGTTTTAGGTTATAGAGCAAATTATAATGGTTATCAGTCGTGTTTTAATGTGTTTATAGGTACTAAAGCAGGTTGTAATCATTCTTGTTATTGTACTAATGCTAATGTTGCAATAGGATTTCAAGCTTTATTCTCAAGTGTTGCAACTTCAGAAAACGTTGCTATTGGTACTGAAACATTATATGGTAATACTTCGGGTGGTGTAAACGTTGCAATAGGGGAAAGATCTCAAAGAAATTTAACTACAGGTCAAAGAAACGTAAGTGTTGGTTCGCGAGCCATGTATTATGCAACCACAACTAGATATAGTATTGGTGTAGGTGCTTGGGCGGGGTCTAAATTAACTACAGGTTATGATAATATTGCAATCGGTAGATGTGCATCTTATAATCAACCAACAACATCTAAGAATAATATTGCCATAGGTAGAGAAGCAAACTGTGCAACAACTTATCAAGGTGATAATAATATATTTTTGGGTTACAGAACTGGTATGCCGACTGGTAACTACACCGCTTCAGTTGCGATAGGTGGTTATACAGACATACAAGCTAGTAATTATATACACTTTGGTTCTGCAGTAGGAGGATTCAATTTGGGGGTTGTTAGTTCAGGTATTGGATGTACGGTTAGTGATATTTGGCCTGTTTATATCAATGGAGTGTTGAGAAAAATAATGTTATCTTGTTAAAAAACATAGACATTTTTATTAACTATAGTATTTTTTAAAATAAAAAATGGTACAAAAAATATTTTATAACACATCACTCCCAAGAGCAGGGTCTACATTACTTCAAAACATTTTGATGCAAAATCCTGAATTTTATTCAACACCAACTTCTGGCCTTGCTGATTTATTGATGACTGCAAGGAGTGTTTATTCAACAGGAGACGCATTTAGAGCTCAAGATCCTGAGGAAATGAAAAATGGAATGAAAAATTTCTATAAACAAGGTTTGTATGGGTTTTATAATGCAATTACAAATAGACCGTATGTTTTTGAAAAAAGTAGGGCTTGGATCGGTAATTATGGATTTTTGGAGTTTTTTGAAGAAGATATCAAAATGGTTTGTATGGTTAGAGACTTACGTTCTATTTTTTCATCAATGGAAAAAAACTTTAGAAAAAATCAACACAAAGATCCTATGATTGTCAATGGAGTTGAATTGAAAAATATGACAACAGTTGCAAGAATTGATCACTTCTCAACAACTCCACCTGTTGGTCCGTCAATTGAATGGTTATTTGAAGCAATACACCAAGGATATGATAAAAAAATTCATTTTATACGTTTTGAAGATTTGACTGTAAATCCTGAAAAAGAAATGAAAAAACTATATAACTATTTAGGATTTGATTATTATCCTCACCACTTTACAAACATGGAACAACTAACACACGAGAATGATGTAATTCATGGAATTTTTGGCGACCATACAATTAAACCAAATATTGAGCCATATAAAGAAGACTTTATTGAAGTTTTAAGTAAAGAACAATCAGATAGAATTAGATCTCACTATGATTGGTTTTATAAAAGATTTAACTATTTATAATTATGGAAACACAAGACACACCACCAAACCCAAGAAATTCTGTATCGGCAGCCTTTGATTCGGTAAACTTAATCAATAACACAATACCATCTACAGGAAAAACTATAGATGAAAAAATAGACATTGTGAAACGCAACAAAGACCATTTAGAAATTATGATGGGTAAAAGTTGGTTTACAGAAGCTTTAATAAATGACGAAGGCAATCAAATACAAACCTGTATTGTAAATGCTCAAAATTTCTTAGACTCTAATGGCGGATAATTCTTTTGATAGGGTAAAGGTTGCATTAGACTCAATTACAATGATCAATAAATTGATTGAGAATACAAGCACGCCTTCAGGAAATTTAGATCCACCAAATATAAATGAGATTATTGAATTTAATAAAAAACATTTAATGATTGAAAAAGATAAAGGTGGTTTTAGTGAGACTGAACTTACATTGATTGAAAATAAAATTTCTGAGGCTACAACTTTCATAGAAAACAATCCTAATAACGGTGGAGGAGGAGTTTCACCATACGTTGTTTTTTTCCAAGATTGTAAGTTAGGGTTTGAATTTGGGGTCAATTTTTCTCCCGAATACCCAAATTTAAAAATTGGTGACACATATGGTTTAGACGCCAAAGGATATCGAGGTTGTGGTCAAGTAACATCTACACCAAAAAAAACACCACCAATTTATAAAAGTCCGTCAATAGTAACGTACTTTGAATTTTGTCAGCAATGTATTGACAAGTTCTAATATATCTTACTAAAAGATTTATTTAAAATTTATTTTTCTTATTTTTTTATAAAAAATATGGAAGAAAAATATATTGTTTGGCATATTGAGGGTGGTTTAGGAAAAAACGTTGCTGCAACATCTTTACTAAAATCCATTAAAGAAAAATATGTCGATAGAAAAATAATTGTTGTTGCTTCTTATCCTGACATTTTTATTAATAACCCAAATATCTACAGAGTTTATAGAGTAGGTAATACTCAATACTTTTATGATGATTTTATAAAAGATAAAGACACTATAGTGTTTAGACATGAACCATATTATCAAACAAATCATTTTCATAAAAGAAAACATTTAATAGAAAATTGGTGTGAATTATTAAATTTAGATTACGAAAATCAAACTCCAGATATACAATTTAATTTAGTTCAAGAAAGAATTGGTTTAAAGTGGAGACGAGAAAAACCTATATTACTCATTCAAACCAATGGTGGTCTAATTACATCTGATCTACCTTATTCTTGGACAAGAGACATACCTTTTGATCTATCCCTACAAATTGTAGAAAAATATAAAGAGGAGTACCATATCATACAAGTTTGTAAACCATCCTCAAGAAAAATTCCTGAAGCTGAAGTGATTGATCAAGAAATGTCAAATATAGATTTATTCACATTACTAACTTATAGTAGTAAAAGAATTCTTATTGATTCTTGTTTACAACATGTTGCTGCGGCTTTTAATTTAGAATCGTCTGTTTTATGGATTGGTACTTCACCAAAAGTATTTGGTTATACAATTCATAATAATATAGTTGCTAACCCACCTACGGGTAATATTAAACATCCAAATTCATATCTGTTTGATTATTCATTTGAAGGTTTGGCCTTTGAATGTCCTTATTATTCAATAAACGAAATGTTTGATGTTGATAAACTTTTAGAAAAAATATAAATATGATTTATTGGTTTACAGGTCAACCTGGTGCGGGTAAGACCTCAATTGCTGAAGTACTAATTACAAAACTACCAAATAACACCTTTCACGTTGATGGTGATGATCTAAGAGAAATCTTTAATAACAAAGATTATAGTGAATTGGGAAGAAGAAAGAATATTGAACTTGCTCAACACATTACACATTTTCTACATAACAAAGGTAATGATGTTATTGTAAGTTTAGTTTCTCCTTACAGAGATCAGAGAGAAGAATTTAAATCAAAGTTGGGTAATGACATTATCGAGATATATGTTCATACCGAAAATTTAAGAGGACGTGAAGACTTTCACGTTAAGAACTACGAAGAACCATTAGAAAACTTTTTAGACATGGATACTTCAGATGTAATAATTGAAACTTGTGTTAATCAAATTTTAGGATATGAAAAACTACATAGCAAAAGCAGATAAGAAAACCTCATCAACAGACAGACAATACTCAATGTTTGTTGGGAGATGGCAACCATTGCATGAAGGTCATCAATGGTTATTTAATCAAGCGTTAGAGGAAGGTAAAAACGTTTTGATTTGTATTAGAGATGTAAAACCTGACGATAAAAATCCTTTTACTCCTGATGAGGTTAAAAAGAATATTGAGGACCACTATGGTAACTTAATCACTGAAGAGCGTGTTAAGGTAATTATTATTCCCGATATAGAATCAATTAACTACGGTAGAGGTGTTGGATACGACGTAATTGAGCATGTACCACCACAAAATATTCACGACATTTCTGCGACTAAAGTAAGAGAACAAATGAAGAAAGAAGGTAAGATATGAAAGAAAAAATAAAAAAATTCCAAATCAGATTCAATGTTAACAGTACATCTGAAATTGATCGATGGAGATTAATTACAGATGGTGATGAAAAATTGGTAAAAGATATTATTATTGATGGTCATACATATACTTCTATGGACTGGATGGAGGATATTAATCAATATAAATGGCATGTCAGTTGTGAAGGTTATGTGACAATAACTAATAATGTTGCTTATGTTGTAACCGTGAAAGAAGATGCTGCCATGCTCAGACACATATTAAAAACAATATCCTATCGTTTTTTAGGTACTTTTACAACAATTGTGACCGCATATTCATTAGGAGTTTCTTTAGAGTTATCATCTTTATTAGGTGTTGGTGAACTTATGATAAAACCTGTTATGTATTTTTTTCACGAAAGAATTTGGTATAAATTTGTAAGAATAGGTAAAAAGTAATTACCTATTGTCCATATATATTATCACTTCATTATAATATTCTATGAATTCGTCATTCCATAGATTCCATTTAATATCAAGACCATCGACTGAATAAACTTGAATATTATTGAATTGGGATAAAATATTATCTCTAAACCATCTAAACTTACATTCGTGGTAATTTGAGTCGTTTCTGAGATGAAACTCTGTTACAATTTTTGGAATTGATTTTAAAAATTCAATGTTACTTTCTTGAAAAACATCGTATTCCCCACCTTCACAATCACACTTCAAAAAATCAATTTTATCAATTTTATATTCATCTAAAAATTCTTTGAAACTAAATGTCGGGACGTTTTCTGTCATATTATCCCAAGTGATTTCAATTTTCTTTTTATCAGTTATTGCTCCCTGAATAATTTTTACATTTTCTTGACCTACATTGTTTTTTAAAATTTTGATTTGGTGACTTAATGGTTCGACAACATAACATTGTTTTGGTTTTTTCGGTAATATTTTATAAGTAAATGGACCTAAAGATGCACCTAAATCTACAACAATGTCACCCTCCTCAACCTCAAAAAATCTTTCATAAGTATTACCTTCAAATATTTCTTCCTCAGCTTGTTTTACATACCATTCACTTCTTCCACCCCAATCAAAATTAATTTCTTGAGTTATTTCCTTATTTGTGATTTTATTAATTTCTGAAATAACCATTTCAGAAGTAATTTGTTTTGTACATTCAAATTGACGATCAGTTCCTTTATGGTGAGGACACCAATTCCAATCACCAGCATCTAATCTTTCTGAATTAAAACATCCGTGACAAACATTTTGATTTATAACTCTATAGGTATCTAAAGTTGTTTCTGCCCACTTTGCACTAAAACCTGAAATTAAAATAACAGGAAGTTTACATGCCCAAGCCAACCAAGATAAACCTGATCCTAAACCAATAAAAAATTCACATGTTGATAAATCATCTATAACTTCTTGTATGTTCCCACCTTTATATATTGTAACTCCTTTTGGGTAAAAATTATTCATATATCCGTCTCCTTCTTTTGAATAAACCATACACTCATATCCTAAACCTATAAGATAATCAACAACCTCTTGCCAACCACTTTGATTATTCCAATATTTTGCTTGTGCTGTTGAATGGATCCCAATACCAACTTTTTTAACTTTTTCTACTTTTGGTAGTTTTAATTTTGGTCTAATTTCAGAATAATCTAACCCTAAAATATCTGTTGCTGTTTTTTGAAGTGGTTGTCTTCTGAAATCATTTTTATGATTATTTTTATCGTATAAACCTTCTGATGTATAATACCAACCAAGCCTGTATTGTGCATATATGTTTTCAACAACTTTACCTGGATCAACAAACTCAATTTCAGGGTATTGGTCAATAAACAAGTCGTTCATGAAAGTTGAAACGATTAATTTGCAATTGTGTTTTTGTCTAAAAACCTCACAGTATGGAACCCAAGCCATTGTATCACCTAATGATTTTGACCCGAAAGAAATGTAAACTCTTTTGTTTGTCAGATCCAATGTATTTGTGTAAATTAATTCGTCATTTTCTCTTATTTCTGTTTTCCATTTTACGTAATATTCTGTGTTAATTTTTACCCAATGGTTTATAGGTAGAGTATTTTCGTAAATTAAATTATCATTATCATCAAATATTTTTATATTAAATGGATTTTCACTCTGACCTAAAATTTCAACAAAAGGATTTATAACGAAATGTTGATTAACAATGTAATCGTTTTTAATTTTTTCATTTTTTTGTTTAGGTGTATGCATTACATTTTTATAAAAATAATATAAGCTGTCCCCAAAATCATTTTGATATTCAATCGTATAATTTGAGTCCTTATCTATTAAATCGATTAAGTTATTTTTTATTTCATTATAATCGTCACTTGATATAGGATAAATGTATTTGTCAAACATACCTACATACTGAGGTAAATTTCTTGTCAATATTTTTAATCCATAATTAATAGATTCTCTAATAACTAATGGATTACATTCCCAAGTTGAGTTAAACATTAAAACATCAGATGCTATCATGAAATCATCGACATCGTCTCTTTCACCCCAAACCGTCACATTACTTGGTAAGTTATTCATAATTGGACCCCAATAATCCTCAAAATTTGGTGCTTGGTTTCCAATAAAATGAAAATGAACGTTGGGATGAGATTCCTCAAATAATCTTGCAACTTCAACACCCTCTTTTTGATTTTTACCCGATGTCCACAGACCAACGTTTAAAACATGAGTCTTCATATGATCTAAACCTATTTTATCTCTTACCTCAATTTTTTTAAGAAGAGGTACTCTATGATCATCATAATATATTTCTAATTCATCTAAAATTGGTTTTACTTTATTTTCATATGGATACATTATGAGTTCTTTTTTAGATGGTGTGTCTTTAAAAGAAACTTGATTATGGTATGGAGTTACAAGACAATAGTAATCAGGATGTAATTTTTTATTATTAGGATCAAACCAAATGTTATGACAAGTTTCTACTACTCTCCAAGTTCTATTATTATCATATAATTCGTTTAATAAATCTAATGGCATTTTATTAAAACTTTCAAATGCTTCAGGAATTTCTTCAGCATGTACTATATCTATTTTGTTTTCTTTTATAATACGAATCAATTCATATTTTTTTTCTTTTTCTGTTGTTCCACCAAGAGTCCAAAAATGACCAGTTTCCAATAAATCAATAATTTTATTTCTTTGCACAACATAAGTGTCACTAAACTGAGAATACTCAACTAAAAAAATTTCAATTTGATTTTTGTATTTTTGAAGGGACTGAATTCTTTTCAAAACAAATTGTGGCATACCCCCTGTTGAAAGGTGTGGTGTAAGATATAATAATTTAATTTTTTCCATAGCATAAAAAATAAGTTTAGAGTTTACAAACTAAAGTATTTATAGAATAAAGATATATTTTACAATGGCAACTGCAAGACCTTTTGCGTACAACACAGGATCGACAATTTCGGGAACCATACAAGTTGGTAACTTGGCAGTTGGTTACCCGACTGCAGGATTTGCGTCAACAGGTCTTGAATGGTGGAATGGTCCTGATGAAGATTTGGGTTACGTTATTGCACAACAAGTTCCTGATGATAGTCAACCAACACCAGTTGTTGGGGTTACAGCATCTGTGGGATTCTTCAGAACTAACGGATTTGATGATAATGAATTTGTAACTTTGGCAAATTTAGTGTCAAATGCGAACTATACTAATGCGTCAAATGCCGCTATAGGGTTAACTTCTAATGGGTATTGGACATCTTATGTTCCTAATTCAAATTTAAAATTACACTTAGATGCATCAGACCCAAATAGTTATTCAGGGGTAGGTACAACATGGTATGATTTGAGTAGTAGTGGTAATGATGTACAAATGAACAACTCAGGAAGTATTAATTGGGTTAATACGGGTGCTACATATTTTTCCACAGGATCTAATGGTTGGTTTTCAAACCCTTCAGGAATAGATTTGCCAACAGGTAACACACCTTATACTTTCATTATATGGGCTCAAATAGAATCAGGTTGGAATGCTAACGGTTTCATGAGTATTGGTCCATTTGGTATTGCTAATCAATCAAATGCATTTAGGACTGGTATAGAAAATCAATTTATAAACTATTGGTGGGCTAATGATTTAGCCGTAGTAGGGTCACTACCTTCAACCACCTCTTGGTTTAACGCTGTTGCTAAATTTGATGGAACAACAAGAAGTATATTAGTTAATGGTGTACTTTTAGGTTCTGACACTCCTGTAGGTCATTACGTTAGCACAAGCGAATTACAAATTGCAAAAACATATACTAATGAGTATTTAAATGGAAATGTTGGTGAAGTGTTAATTTATGATATCGCATTATCCGATTCAGATATATTACAATATTATAATGATACCAAAACAAGGTTTGGTCTATAATTAATTTATATATTTTCATTTTTTTTGGTGTATATTTTTCTTGATGAAAAACATTTGTATTGATATTACACAATGCCGAGCTTTAGGAGATACTTTATGTGCCACACCTGTAGTTAGAAAAATTAGTAAAACATATAATCAAAAAGTTTCTGTAATCTCCCATCATTCAGAAATATTTTCAAATTTACCTTATGTAGAAAATAATTATCAATATTCCCCCGAAACGTTTGATAAAATAAAAGACGAGTATGAAATGTTTCAAACTTTCGACGTTTTTTATAAGGAAAGTGGTATTTGTAACAAACATAATACAATGGACATCAGACAACTTCATGCCATTAGTTTAGGTTTTATGTTAACAAAAAAAGAAATGGAAATGGATTATATCACTGATGACAATGTCATCTTACCTGATTTACCATTAAAATATGTTTTAATTCATCCAGTTCAAAATTGGGATTCAAGAACTTGGCCGGCAAAAAGTTGGCAAATGTTAACACAACTTTTAAATGAAAAAGGTATTTCAGTAATTTCTGTGGGTAAAGATTCTTCAGAAATGGGAGGTTCTAATGTTGATAAACCCGTATTTAATTTTCCAATAAAGCTTGGGTACAACTTAATGAATCAAACGACCTTAGATCAAACTTGGCATTTGATTAACAATAGCTCTTGTTTTGTAACTATGGATTCAGGTCTTTTACATTTAGCAGGAACAACAGATGTTAACATAATTCAGTTGGGAAGTTCCATTGATCCTGAGTTCAGATCGCCCTATAGACAAGGTTCTCAGAATTATAAATACCACTATGTTAGAGGTGGTTGTGGATTAAATTGTGCTTCAGATATGAAATATGGTGTTAGAGAATGGGGGACAATTCAAGGAATACCATCTTTAGTTGGGTGTTTAGAAAGAAAAAAAACTTTTGAGTGCCACCCATCTGTTTTACAGGTATACCAAAAAATTTTGGAAATAGTGTAGTTAGGTATTTATATTATATATGCCAAATTACGTAAATATAAATTCAATCGTAGGAACACCTCCATACACAATATTTGTATGTGATCAGACTTTTACTTCTTGTTTTTTGGCTGCAGGACCAATTCCAATATCTACACCATATACTTTTATGGTACCACCACCATTAACTAATGTGACAGACATTATTGTTAAAATAATTGATAGTAACGGATGTGATACTTGGTATCCACTATCTTGTGGGACTTACTACGGAAAGGAATTCGAAGATTTTGCAATATTTTTGTTTCAGGACACAAATATATATTTATTTGAAGGTCAGTAATATTTATTAGTATGCCAGTTTATAATAGACTCACAGATAGATCTCAAGTTTCAGCCGTCACAGTTAACGATATTTTTCACGTTGTAGTTACAGGTGATACAAGTCAGAGCCCACAAGGTTCTTCATATTTTGCCCCAATTAGTTTTTTACAACCAATATTAAGTGGTGCTAGTGGTTCGGCAGGTACTTCAGGTACAAATGGCACAAGTGGTACTAATGGGACTAGCGGGACTTTTGGTACTTCAGGTACAAATGGCACAAGTGGTACTAATGGTACTAGTGGGACTAACGGTACAAATGGTACTAATGGTACTAGTGGGACTAACGGTACAAATGGTACAAGCGGAACTAATGGTACAAATGGTACAAATGGTACAAGCGGAACTAATGGCACAAATGGTACTAATGGAACATCAGGTACCCATGGCACATCGGCAACTAACGGTACGTCAGGTACTAATGGTACAAGTGGAACAACTCCACCGGGTTTTACATCAGGTACTAATGGTACTAATGGTACAAACGGAACATCTGCAACTAATGGTACAAACGGAACTAATGGTACTTCAGGTACAAATGGGACATCAGGTACCAACGGAACATCAGGGACTAATGGAACTAATGGTACTTCAGGTACATCGCCAACTTCAGCAACTACAGTCAGTACTATAGAAAACACAGGAAATACTAAATTTTATGTAACATTTGTTGATTCAAACAATACCGTTGCGCTAGCAGAAAGTTTATACACAAATGCAGGTATTAGCTTTAATCCAAGTACTGATATTCTTGAAGTTTCTTCCGCATACCAAAGTGGTGACGGAACAGTATCCGCACCATCACATAGTTTTACTTCAGACCCAAATACGGGAATTTATAGGATAGGTACCGATAATATCGGTGTTGCCACTGGCGGTGTAAGACGAATGAGTGTTGATAGTAGTGGTACTTTATATGTTGGTAACGGGAATGAATCTAATGGATCAAACTTCATAATTCCTTTAGGTGGGTACGTCCAAACATCTAACGCAACTCCAACAACATTAATAACTTTGGCAACATCAAACGATAATGTTTATACGGTAGAGGCGTTTGTTGCTGGTGCAACAACATCAGGGACTGTTGGTATTGGTGGAATTATAAGTGCAACTTTTTTAAATAACGGAGGAACTGTTAATCTTATTGGGGCAGTTCAAGGGTCAGTTCAAGAAAACATTATAGGGTCACCAACATTTACACTTCTTGGGTCGGGTAGTAATATTATTTTACAAGTTACAGGAGTTGCCTCAACTACTATTAATTGGTTCGGTAAAATTAAATATATCACAGGAAGTAGGTCAATTTAACTTTCAGTTTTTCATTTATTTTAATCATTATTTTTTTATTTTTTCTGTATGAGAATATTTGTACAGATTGCTGCTTATCGTGACCCCCAACTTATACCAACAATCAAATCTATGTTGGAGAATGCAAAAAAACCAAAAAACATTATTATTGGTATCGCAAGACAATTTAATCCTGAAGATGGTTTTGATGATTTAACTGAATATGAAAATGATGATCGTTTCCGTATTTTAAATATCCCATACACCGAATCAAAAGGAGTGTGTTGGGCAAGACATCAAGTACAACAATTATATGGGGGTGAAGAATACACACTTCAAATCGATTCTCATATGAGGTTTGAAAAAGATTGGGACGATACTTTAATTAAAATGATTAAAAAATTACAAAAACTTGGTCATAAAAAACCTTTGTTAACGGGTTATGTTTCATCTTTTGATCCTGATAATGATCCTGAAGGTAGGGTTAATGAACCTTGGAGAATGGCATTTGATAGATTTACACCTGAAGGCGTTGTATTTTTCTTACCTGAAGTGATTCCTGATTGGAAAAAAATTAAAGATCCAATTCCCGCAAGATTTTACTCGGCACACTTTTGTTTCACTTTAGGTCAATTCTCAACTGAAGTACAACACGATCCTGAATTTTATTTTCACGGAGAAGAAATTTCAATTACGGTTAGAGCTTATACACATGGATATGATTTATTTCACCCAAACAAAGTTATTATTTGGCACGAATACACTAGAAAGGGTAGAACTAAACAGTGGGATGATGATAAGGAATGGTATTTGAAAAATACTGCCTGTCATAAAAAAAATAGACAACTTCTTGGTATAGATGGTGAAAAATATGAAGGAGATTATTATGAGTGGTTTGGTAAAGAAAGAACAATAAGAGATTATGAAAAATATGCGGGGTTGCTATTTGAGACAAGAGCAGTACAACAAGACACTATAGATAAAAAATATCCACCAAACGAGTACAATTTTGAAAATGAGAACGAATGGAAAAAAAGTTTTTCCACAATATTCAAACACTGCATTGATTTAGATTTAAATCAAGTTCCTGAAACGGATTATGATTTTTGGGTTGTTGCCTTCCACGATCAAGAACATCAAACAATTTTTAGACAAGATGTCGACGCAAACGAGATTATAAGAATAAAGTCAGACCCTGAAGGATACGGTAAAATATGGAGAGAGTTCAACACAACAAAGATACCATCTTATTGGGTAGTGTGGCCTCACTCAATTTCAAAAGATTGGTGTGATAGAATTGTCGGTAATTTATGAAAACACTATTTGTAACTTGTTTATATTCTAAACTTTTTGGATCTGAATTTGGTGGTAGAGATAGTAGAGACGGACATTATAAAAATTCATTAAAAAGTCTTTTAAAAATGTCTGATGCCAAATTTATTTGTTACACATCAGAAAATCAGTTAGAGGATTTAAAAACTTTCTTTTATAAACAAAACAAATTTAATGAGGATCAAATTCAATTTAAAATATTTAATTTAAAAAATTGTGAATACCATCAACAAATTTCTGAATTAAGAAAAACACAAAGTAATTTACTACAAGACAGATGTTACGAAATACAATACTCTAAATTCTTTTGGTGTTTAGAAAATTGTAACAATTCAGATTTTGATTATGTTTATTGGATTGATGCCGGATTGTCTCATAGTGGATTAATACCACCAAAATATTTAGACCAAACAAAGGGGTATTGGGAAAAATATTTTGAGTCTGAATTATTTAACAACACATTTTTAAATAATTTGATTAAACATACTGAAGAAAAGATTGTGGTATGTGCAAAAGAAAACCAAAGAAATTATTGGTCAAAAACCTTACCAAAAAAATATTATAACAATTATAGTTTTGATAGACATATCATCGGAGGTTTGTTCGGAGGTAAAAGAGAGAAATTAAAATACTTCTGTGATTTATTTAATAAAGAAATCAAAAAGGTTTTAAATAATGAAGTTGATCTTTATTTAGAAGAAAATATAATGAGTTTAATATTTTCTAATAATAAAGAGTTATTCAACCCACTTCTATTTGATATTTGGTGGCACGAAGAAGATTACATACCTGGCGTTGATTTGAAAGAATTGACGTTAAAAGAAAAAAGTTTTTATAAAATTATAGAAAATCTAAATAATATATAAGATGATAACATTAGTTACAGGATTGTGGGATATTGGTAGAGGAGATCTATCAGAAGGATGGTCAAGGTCTTTTGATCATTATTTAAGTAAATTCGAACAACTATTACAGGTAGATTGTAATATGATAATTTTTGGTGATAGTGAATTAGAAAAATTTGTTAATGAAAGAAGAAGTGTAACTAACACACAATTTGTATTGAGAGATTTAAGTTGGTTTAGAAATAATGAATTCTTCAATCAAATTCAGTCAATAAGAACAAATCCGAAATGGTGTAATCTTGCTGGTTGGTTAAAGGACTCAACACAAGCGAGATTAGAAATGTACAACCCATTAGTCATGTCAAAAATGTTTTTATTACATGATGCGGTCTTATTAGATAAATTTAGTTCTGAAAAACTATATTGGATTGATGCTGGTTTAGCAAATACTGTCCACATGGGTTATCTAACTCATGATAAAGTATTACCAAGAATTGATAATCTTTTTAGTAATTTTACATTCATTTGTTTCCCGTATGTTGCCGATAAAGAAATACATGGTTTTGATATTAATAAAATGGATATCATTACAGGAACAAGAGTTGATAAAGTATGTCGAGGAGGATTCTTTGGCGGTCCTGTAAATTTAATTAGACAAATGAACACCCTCTATTATAATCTGATGAAATCAACATTAGAAAGAGGATTAATGGGGACGGAAGAAAGTCTATTTTCAATTTTATTATATAACAACCCAACAATAATAGATTATGTAGAAATTGAGTCCAACGGTTTGATTTATAAATTTTTTGAAGATGTAAAAAACAATAATTTAGTCATCAAATCATTAAAAAAAGAAAGAGTTATAAAAAATAAAAACAATGGTCAAGTTGGTTTATACGTCATAACATTTAATAGTCCAAAACAATTCGAGACTCTTATTAATTCTATGTTATTATATGACTCTGAATTTTTAGAAAAAACTAATAAATTTTTATTAAACAACTCAACTGATCTATCAACAACGCCTGAATATATTAAGTTGTGTGAGCAATATGGATTTGAACATATCAAAAAAGATAATATAGGGATTACAGGTGGTAGAGTGTTTGTTGCTGAACATTTTGAAAATTCAGACATGGAGTACTATTTGTTTTTTGAAGACGATATGTTTTTCAACATGGGTGCGGACGATTTATGTAAAAACGGATTTAACAGGAATGTAAGACACTTATATAGAAAAGTTTTACAAATTATGAGAAAAGAAAATTTTGATTTTTTAAAATTAAATTATACTGAATTTTATGGTAGTCATGAAAGACAATGGTCTTGGTATAATGTGGATCAAGAATTTAGATCAAAACATTGGCCAAATAATCAAAAACTACCGACACACGGTCAAGATCCTAATTCTCCTTTTTTAGAATTTAAAAATATAAAATCTGTTGATGGCTTACCATACGCAACAGGTGAGATTTATTTATCTAATTGGCCAATTATTTTATCAAGAGAGGGAAATTACAAATGTTATATTGAAACTAAGTTTGATCATCCTTACGAACAAACTTTAATGTCTCACTGTTTCAAAGAAACAATTAAAGGTAGAATACATGCAGGTTTGTTACTTTTAACCCCAACTGAACACAACAGGTTTGACTTCTATGATGGTAAATTGAGAAAAGAATTCTAATCGAAGTATTTATAGATAAAAGATTAGATGGAGTTTTTTATCAGAAAAAATGCAACACTCCCTGTGTTGAAGATTAATGCTATTAAAGACGGAAGAAGTGACTACAATAGATCTATGAGATTTATTGAGGATACCGACATCTTTTTTTCTATGGTGGACACAGAAACAAACATCCCAAGAATTACTTCTCGACCTGCGGGTTTGATGAAAAAAGACCCATTAGATATTAGTACTGATGCCGAGTATTATGTTTATTATCAATTTACACCATTTGACACAAAAAAAGTTGCAAGATATAAAGGTCAGTTTTTATTCAGAAATGAAACTGGAATATTAACATTACCATTAAGTGAAGAAATATATATAAACGTAATAGAAAGTTTTATAATTGATGACTTCGAGTTTCAAAGTTGTTACGTAGTTGATTATCCTTGTTGTTTCGGACCTGTACCACCAAAACCACCTGGACCTATTCCACCAGGACCATCAACAACTACTACAACGACTATAATACCAACTACCACAACTACTACGATATTTGTATCACCGACCCCTACGGTTACGCCGACTAATACGGTTACACCAACCCCTACGGTAACACCAACTAACACCCCTACACCAACACCAACATCATCTCAACCGGTTGAGGAACTTATAGATCCAATTATTACTGAAAATAATGAGTATATTAATATTGGTAATAACGAATACCTAAAATATTAAAACTATTTATAAAATAAAAAACTATGGCACTAACAGGAAAAACAATCGGAGAATTAGAATACCTACAATTCCCAACTAATGATACATTACTCCCCGTACAATATATTGGGGATACTTTTCATATTTCATTTTCTTCGATAACTTATAACGAAGGGACATACGCACAATTTGTTTCAGAATCAATCGCTGGCATATTAACACCAGGAAGGTTTTACCTAATGACGGATTTCCAAACTTGTTATGACCAACCAAATTACACTAATGAGGGTGTTGCAATAACAACAGGAAATTATAAGACAGGTAGTACCGAACCAATCTTGTTATTGGCAATATCAACAACAGAGTTTTCACCAACGGTATATTCTACAATATATATAAATGATAAAATAACATATGATTTCACTTGGGATACTACTGAAGTAACAATTTCACCGGCAAAAGGTAGAATAACCGAAAGAATTGATAGGTTTAATAACAGAGCTGACTACGATTTCAGAGCCGTTCAGTTTATTAGATATCAGGCATTTTTATCTGAAAACTATTATAACGGCACTGTGTCAATAGATGGTTCAGGTAATGTTGTTGGTGTCGGTACAACATTTGATACTGATTTTAGTGTTGGGCAAATTTTGGGTATACATAGCCCTAACTATGGAAACCTTATTGGTGGTTTTGCGTATTATGAAATTTTAACCATCACGGATGCAACAAATATGACAGTAACAGGAACAACTTTCTATACTGAAAGTAACAAATTTTATTCACGAGGTACTGGAGGAGGTATAAGGTCTCCATTCAAATGTAACGTACCTACACCGTCATACACAGGGTCCTCAGAATATTATACCTTTAATGAAAATGATAACGTAAACACATATTTGGGGGATAATCAAAATTATGATACATTTATTCTATCCAACAACGTGTTTTTGAATGGTAGTTATCAAGATATGGTATTTGGTGGTAATGTTGTTGGTAACACGTTTGACAATTTTATGACTAGTAGTACCTGTGGGCCATTTTTCCAATTTAACATCATAACAAATAATTTTGATAGAAATACTATTGGTCCTGATTTTACATTCAATTTTATAGAGTGTGATATGCAAGGTAATACTGTCGTTGGTAATTTTGACTATAACATGCTTGGGGATAATGACGGATTTGATTTTGATTTTAATCAAGTAGGTTGGGGTTTCCGAAATAACTTTTTAACAATGTATGATGATGATTTTATTTACAATACGATTGGTCCTAATTTCAATTCAAACTTGATTCATTATGGTTTTTCAAATAATCTAATTGGTAATAATTTTAATAATAATATTCTTAGGAATAATTTTGACGAAAATGAAATTGGGGTGGCGTTCTATAGTAATACTGTTAGAGCACCTTTCTTCAATAATAAAATAGGTAGCACATTTTATAACAACATTTTCTACAGTAATGTTAATGGTAATGTTTTCGGTAATAACTCATTTGGAAATACTTTTGGTGACCTAAATAATGTAGGCGTTTATAATTTCCAAAATAACCAAATTGGTAGTGATATGACGAATAATTATTTTTCGGGAGCAACTTTCAGTAATATTATAGGTGATGCCTGTCAAAGTAACAACATTGACACAAACTTTTCCTATAACCAAATTGGTAGTAATTTCCAATCAAACACAATTGCAAATGATTTTGGTTTTGGTGGAGGAATAACAAGAGGTAATGTTATTGGAAATCAATTTTCAAATAATGTAGTTGGTGAATATTGTTATGATAACACTTTTGGTGATAATTGTACAAGTAATGTTTTAAACGATAATTTTGTGAATAATAAAATTTCACACGGAGCTACCCTAATAACAGGAGATTTTGACAATTCAGGAAGCTTTCAAAATAATGTCCTAACATTTGGTTATTACTCCGCAAACTTAACACTTTCTGGTGGTACTGGTGGTAATCCATACCTTTATACTGATGTTAGTTGTAATATTGTTAGAGATGTGAATGCAACAATTTATGTGACTTTCTTAAGTGGTGGTACTGCTTCGTCACAAACGGTAATAATTTAATGGATATTTAATAATAACAAATGGAATTCACAATAGGACAAAATTCAACCTTACCATTACTTAAACTACAAGTAGTGAATGATGGTACCCAAAATTTTGACTCAATGATGAAGTTTATTGAGACCTCATCTGTGTTTTTTTCAATGATTAGAACAGAAAATGGAATTCCAAAAATATTAACAAAAAGCGCGGGGTTTGTTGAAAAGTTAGAGATGGACCCAAATGCTTCACCTGAGTATTATGTTTACTACAGATTTACAACTCAGGACACTTCAAAAGTTGGGAGATATGAAGGTCAGTTTTTATTCATAAACGAGGAAGGTACTTTAGTTTTACCAATAAGAGAAAGTTTATATATTAATATTATTGAAAGTTTTATTGCCAATGATTTAACTTATGATCCTTGTTATGTTTTAGAATATAAATGTTGTACAACACCATTTCCATCACCGACTCCTACACCAACAAAAGAACCTGTTATTAGTCCTACACCAACAACTACAGTCACACCTACACCAACATTAACACCAACACCAACCACAACATCAAATAAACCTGTTTGTCCTCACCCAATAAGAAGAACTTTAGTTTATGGTACAGATCAACATGGTCCATTTGGTGACAGTCAAGGTAAGGCTTGTGAGGCATATTTTTGTTTTACTTTGGGGTCATGTTCTACTTCAGATTACTTGACCAGATATTTCAACATTGGGGGACCTAATGTTGGTTCATTAGTTTTTGATACAGAAATTTCGTGTTATAAAACAAATGATACAGGATATTTTATTTCATGGTATGCCGGTGGGTATACTGTATATTATATTGACAATGGTGTCATCACTGACGTTGTTGATTGTGAATGTGATGTTTAATACTTATTGACGATAATAAATTAATCATTTATATTTATTTACGAAGGTAAATGCCGACCTAATTCGGTAGCTAATACACCAAAAGTAAAAAATATATGATATCACAAGAAGAAATTGAAAACTTCCTTGTGGGTAATGACCCCGAGGAATATATCGTATCGGTAGAGTACGATTACGTATCTGACAAAATCTACAAAATCAAAGAAGTTCCTGGTAAAGGTAAACAGATCCAACGAGACACATTGATCTCATTTGCTTGGGTTGGTGATCTACGTGGTCAAAACTTTTACTCATCATCAAAAGGTTTACAAAAAGAAGCCATGACCAAACATGGTATTATGATTGAGAAACTTAAAACTGAAGGTAATGATCGCTTAGAACGAGGGCTCACTTTTATGGTTAAGTCTATGAAAGGTTATCGAAATCTTATACAATTTTTTAGAGAAGGTGGTGTTGATCCTTGGGGTGAAAAAACAAAAGACCTCATCATGATACTCCCTCCTGTTGAACAATATCTAATCTCAAAAGAGAAAAGATTGTTTAAAGGATTTGAAGAATACAACGACATCACGAGGATGGTATTCGACTTGGAGACGACCTCACTTGAACCCAAGGATGGTCGTATCTTCATGATTGGAATCAAAACAAACAAAGGTTATAAAAAAGTTATCGAATGTGCAACACCTGATGATGAAAGAAGAGGACTTGTTGAGTTCTTCAACATCATTGATGATATCAAACCTTCAATCCTTTCAGGTTACAATTCATTTAACTTTGACTGGTATTGGATCTATGAAAGATGTAAGGCACTAAACCTTGACATAAAAAAAGTTGCAAAATCACTAAATCCTGATAAATCAATTTCAATGAAGGAATCAATGTTGAAATTGGCGAATGAAGTTGAGAAGTTTAATCAAACTCAAATGTGGGGTTATAATATTATTGATATTCTACATTCAGTTCGTAGGGCTCAGGCGATTAACTCGAACATCAAAGAGGCAGGTTTGAAGTACATTACCAAGTATATCGAAGCTGAAGCTCCTGATCGTGTATATGTTGACCATGATAAGATTGGATCTATGTATCGAGACAAAGAAGAATATTGGTTAAACATTGAAAATGGTAAGTATAAGAAAGTAGGTAACGATCCAAAAGTTGATGATGTATGTGGAAGACATTCTAAAGTATATATCAAAACAACGGGGGACGACATCATTGAGCGTTATCTCGACGATGACTTGGAAGAAACTCTTTTGGTCGATGAAGAATTTAATCAAGGTTCATTCTTGTTGGCATCATTACTTCCAACAACGTATGAAAGAGTTTCAACAATGGGTACTGCTACATTATGGAAAATGTTGATGTTGGCTTGGTCTTACAAACATAACTTGGCAATTCCTGCTAAGAATGACAAAGGGAACTTCGTAGGTGGACTTTCTCGATTGATCCGAACAGGATACTCAAAGAATGTGTTAAAACTTGACTACTCGTCTCTATATCCATCTATTCAGTTGGTACACGATGTATTTCCCGAGTGTGATGTTACAGGTGCAATGAAAGGGTTATTATCTTATTTCCGTAACACTCGTATCAAATACAAACAACTCGCTGAGGAATATGCAAGTATTGATAAGAAAAAATCTACATCTTACGACCGTAAACAATTACCGATTAAGATCTTTATTAATTCGATGTTCGGTGCGTTATCTGCCCCTCAAGTATTCCATTGGGGTGATATGGACAAGGGTGAGATGATTACTTGTACAGGTCGTCAGTATCTTAGAATGATGATTAACTTTTTTATGGATCGTGGTTATACACCTTTAGTGATGGACACGGACGGTATTAACTTCTCGGTTCCTGAAGGTGTGGAGACAAGAAAATATGTTGGTAAAGGTTTAAATTGGAAAGTAAAAGAGGGTAAAGAATACATCGGTGAAGAAGCTGATGTAATGGAGTTCAATGATCTTGCAATGAGAGGTGAAATGGCACTTGATACTGATGGACAATGGCCAGCTTGTATTAACTTAGCTCGTAAGAACTATGCTCTGATTACTGCAAAAGGTAAGATTAAACTTACGGGTAACTCAATCAAATCTAAAAAAATGCCGATATATATTGAAAAGTTTTTGGATAAAGGGATTAAGTTATTACTTGATGGTAAAGGACAAGAGTTTGTTGAGTGGTATTACGAATATGTACAAAAGATATTTGATCAGAAAATTCCATTGATGGATATTGCAAATAAAGCAAAGATCAAACAAACAATTGAGGATTATATAGTTCGTAGTAAACAAACAACTAAATCAGGAGCATTAATGTCTCGTCAAGCACACATGGAGTTGGCAATCAAAGACAAACTAAATGCTAATCTTGGTGAAGTTATCTTCTATGTAAACAACGGTACAAAGGCATCTCACGGTGATGTTCAGAAAGTTAATAAACCAAAGAAAGGTTGGTCACAAGAACATATTGACAATTACATGAGAGATTGGGGAACTACAATACCTGAGGATGTCGATTCAATAATTCAATTAAATTGTTATAGAATTGACCCGTTAGATCTTGAAAGTAACCCCACTATGACAGGAGAATATAATATTCAAAGAGCAATTGCAACATTTAACAAACGTGTTGAACCTCTGTTAGTAGTTTTCAAACAAGAAGTTCGTAATGGGTTGTTGGTTAAAAACCCTGAAGAGAGACCATTCTTTACTAAAGTCCAATGTGAATTAATCAATGGACAACCTTTTGAAGAGGGAGACCAAGACAAATTAGAAGATGTAATGGAAATCTCTGATGAGGAAATGTCTTTTTGGAATCGTGTTGGTGAAACGCCTTATCACATGTATAAAGATGCGGATCAAACTATGTGGAGATATGTACCTGAAAAAGAGTTAGTCCATTTTAATTCCGTCGGAGGAAAGGATGTACCAAACACCGTTGACATTTTGTAACTCAACACAAGCACCCCTACCAACTGATATTTCATCCCAATCTTCGTCTATTCGACCTATGTCGGGAATGATTATACAGTTGGTAAGTGTTTTTATTTTAATTCGTTCTGTTGTTGTTGAGTCAAGTTTTATTTTTGATTGTACAACATCCCTTACGATTAAAAGGGTTTCACCATTAGTTATGTAAGTTTCATTACTGTTTATTACAATATCAAACGATTCAAAACTATATGATTGATTTCCTTTTATTACGGTTTTTCTAACTGGTTTGTTTTTTATAATTGACATAAAATTAAATTACATATATCTGACGAGGCATAGCTCTAAACTTAAGAGTTTTGTTTAAGTTTTCTGCTAGTAAAGCTTCTCTTTCCATAACTTTTTCAGGACGAAGTCTTGTTAATCTTCCTTCAGCTCCGATCAATTCTTCTATTAGTTTAGCCTTTTCATCTTTTCCTTCAGTACCTAATGTTGCATAATCCATAGTTAAGTCACCATCAGGAGTCTTTAAGTTACCACTAAATTTACCACGAACTCTTGCTAAAGTTTCTTTACAGTATGCTATAAACCATCTACGAACCCAAACTTGTGCAGGATTATTTAGTTTGTACCAACTTATCTTATTGAATGGTACATCTGAAGGTAAAAGAACAATATCAGGATTATCCGCCAAACATTTGTCTCTATCACCTTGTGAAGTATCATAATACCAATACCAAACTTGACCTTTTGCCAACTCCGCATTACCAAAGTCAAATTTACCACCTGGTGTGTTTAAAAGGTGTAGTGCTTTTTTACCACCAGGAAGTGCAGTGATATAATAAGTCAAATCACCCGCAAATATTCTTCTTTGGATATTAACTTCTTGCATTCTTAATAATGTATCAAATGCTGGTGTTAAATAATAACTTCCTGCCATATTACCAATTTGTGCAAGCCCTCCACCACCACCAAGTCCAGTTCCATTACCAACACCCGCAAAACCACCCAAACCAAACATTAAGTTGTTTAATGTTGATGGGGTAAACCATAATACTTCATTTATCTCACGACCTGCAGGTATTTCATAAATCTGTTGGTTGGGTACTAACTGAATATAATCTTTTTTGATTTCCCAATCACCACCTGCTTGTAATCCAACTATTTTTGAATACGCATAGGTATAACGAGTTTCAAAGTCTAAACTTTTAGTTATGAAAGCTCTTGATAAAGATTGGGTATCTAAATTCAAATTATTTAATGTGGTCCATTGAGATTCAATTAACCAATCTTGGACATATTGAGAATAATCGTCAATTGAATATTCTAATAATGTGTCCATCATTTCGTCTTCCAATTCCACAGATCTTAAAGGTGCACCTAATAAGTGTCTAACTTTTTGATAGAATTGACTTCTTTCTGGTTCGTCGATTATTGCCATAGAGTTTTTCTCTATAAATATCTTTAATAATTAATTTGTGTTAGATGGGGCAAATGATCTTTTCTCTATCTTTAGATTTGACAGTCAAAGTGGTAGACTCTAAGGTGTTTTTGTCTTTGAAAAAGAATCCATTAATTTTGTCGTATTCAGGTTTTATTCTAAATCTTATTGATAATCTTTTTTCATCACAACCTCGTTGACCTTTGTTGGACCAATATAAATCTATATATTCAATAGGAACAATTAAGTCACCTTCATAAATTATACCTGACATTTTGCTTTTAACCTTATTTAAGTACTCCTCAGCTGAAGGTTTACTATTTAACCAAGTGTATAATTTATCTATCAATTCATTATATAATTTTATGTATATTGGTTTTTCACTTGATAATGAAGATTGTTTAAATATAGAAAAGAACTCAGACAAATAACTATCAATGAATGGGTCCATTTTTTTAACCTCAAAAAGTGAATTAGTAGGAAATATTGTATTACCATCCTCATCTTTTAGTTCTTGTTTAGTTATTAAATCCGCTTTGATATAATAACTACCACTTTTGAATGACTTAGATAAACAAGAAGTTATTTGAAAAAAAGTATAGTTTAAACTTTCAGTACCTGAATGGATTTTTTTCAAAAGGTCAATTAATGTTTCTTTTGCATCATCAGAACACTTATAATTCAATTGTAGTTTTGTTTGGTTTTTTTCAAAATAATCACCAACAAATCTATCTTCATATTTACTGTGTTCTTTTTGTCTTGCATATGCTAACAATCCTTCAATATCATTTGGTATTGTTGTTACGTACCTTTGTTTATTTAGTATTTTTTTAACTTGGTCATCCTCAAATTCTTTATCAACAATGAAGTCCGATACTAATTCTAAAAAGTTTACAGTTCTATTTGTGTCTTGGAGAGCCAATTGAATTATCACAGGAAATGTACCGACATTTTTTTTGCCAAAAAATTGGTCTAGTATAAAAATTGATCTTTCTAATTCATGAATCAAATATTGATCTTCTAAACCATCTCTAAAATTTTTTAATTGACAATATGGTGATTTTTCAGATTTTGATTGTACACATAAATAATCTATTTTAGAACTTCTTCTAAGAGCAATTTCATTTATTTCTTCAGATTCATTAAGTTTTTTTTTTGATGTTCTACTCACAAATAAATCATTAACAAATTCCCAATTAACAACATCCCAAAACTTTTTAATATATTCATCACGTTTGTTTTGATATTTCAAATAGTAAGCGTGTTCCCAAACGTCCAAACCTAACAGAGGATACCCACCTTTTTTAACTATGTTCATCAATGGATTATCTTGATTTGGTGTAGACATAATCTTCAAATTACCTTCACTGTTAAGATACAACCAAGCCCATCCTGAACCAAAACGATCCTGAGCGGCTTTGTTAAACTCATCCTTCATTTTTTTTATGTTACCAAAATCTTTTTTAATTTTTTTCAAAATTTCTCCTCTTGGGAGTTGTTTTTTTGGGGACAACATCTTCCAAAATAATGCATGATTAAATGCTCCACCAGCATTATTTCTAACCTTATTGTCAAATTTACTTATAGTTCTTACAATATCCTCTAACTCCAAATCACCATCAATGTCTTTGATTGCTTTATTCAATTTATCAACATATCCTTTGTAGTGTTTATTGTAATGAATATTCATAGTTTTTGAATCTATAAATCTATTCAAAGAAGAATATGAGTAAGGTAACTTTTCAATACCAATTGATTTCATTTCAGAAATCAAATTTTTTTTGATTAATTGTTTTTCGTTTAATAAAATTTGTTCAGATAGAAGACTAACTTTTCCTTCGATTCCTTTATGTTCATACATCAGTTCTTCAAGTTCAGGATATTTTTTTTCAAATTTTTTAACAATCTGTCCCGCAAATGCATTTGCTTCGTCTTCATTAATACCACCAATGTTAGGTCCGTGTTCTCTACCAAGAATTGTCATTTGATATTCATGAACCCATTCATGGGCTAATGTTCTCATGATGTCACGATTTAATCTTCCTTTAGCAAGAACTTTAATTAGGTGATCACCTCTTCTACTACCTGTAGACATCTCACCTTTTCTACCATTTAAAAACATAATTTTTAAATCATTTTTAAGTGGGTATTCTTCTTGTAGTAAAGAAATAAACTTTTTAACAAAGTCTTTTCGATTTTTAATATCGGGATTTTCGTATTTGATAGAAACTTTCATCTTTGATAAATATTATACTGATCAAAAGATTATCGTCTATTGTTAATTAGGTTTAATATTTCTTCAACAATGTCACCTGTGTTTTCTACAATACCATCACCCATTACGGTTCTAATGATTTCTTTTTTACGATTAAGGATGTCATAAATTGCACCTTCAATCGTATTTTCAAACAGTGGATAATAAACCAATACGTTTGATTTCTGACCATATCGATAAGCTCTATCTTCAGCTTGGGCGTGTTCTGCAGGAACAAAAGATAAATCGTTCATAATCACAGCTTCTGCAGATGTTAAAGTTAAACCAACTCCTGCCGCTTTTAGGTTACCAACAAAAACTTTGACTTTATCGTCATTTTGAAATTGGTCGACAGCTTGTTGACGAATTGCATTAGAACAACTACCATCGAGATAAACCGCTTGTTTTTCAAAATGTTGGTATATGGTTTGGAGTGTGTCTGTAAAGTTTGTGAATATTATAACTTTCTTACCTTGATCAATGATATTTTCAGCAAACTCAATTGTTTGTTTTGTTTTTTCATTCGCAATTACTTTTCTAACTTTCATTAGTTTAGAAAACTGAACCGTTAAAGATGAAGACTCATCGGGGTTTTTATCATACCAATCAAAATATTCACCCATTAAATCCTCATACTCTTTTGATTTTAATCTTAGGTAAACAGGAGTGATAATTTTATCTGGTAAGTCTAAAACATCTTCTTTTAATCTACGAAGAATTTGTTTTGATGTCCTATCTCTTAATTCTTCAAGATTAGATGCACCTGAAACATTCCACACTTTTCTTTTACCTGCTGTAAATTGAAACCCTTGACAATACCTAATCGCATAAGCCTTCCAATTCTGAGCAACAGAACTTTCAATTAGATTTAACAAATTATAATAATTCATTGGTCGAGAAGTCATTGGTGTTCCTGTTAACAACCAAACTCTATCTATTTTTTTTGCAAAACTATTAATAATCTTTGTTCTTTGTGCCTGAACATTTGATATCATGTGAGCTTCATCTAAGATTACCAAATCAAATCCACTTTTTAATAATAGAGACTCATCCTTTTTTTTCGGATCTGAGTCGTGAAAATTTTTAAGAATGTCATAATTAACAATGACAAAATCATCTTCAGTTGAAAATTTTTTACCTTCCGCAATAAAAACAGGTCTATCTGAATAATTTGCAATTTCTCTTTGCCAATTTATTTTTAAAGATGCGGGACAAACAATTAATATTTTTTTTGCACCTGTCTCTAATGCTGCAATAATAGTTGAGGTTGTTTTACCAAGACCCATATCATCAGCAAGAATAAATCTTTTTGATCCTGCTAATTTTTCGATTGCAATTTTTTGATGATCAAGCGGAGGACGATGGGAATATTTCGAATAATCAATACTAACAGACTGTACATTATGTGTTTTAATTAAAGCCGATTTTGGAATCCAAAATTCGGATAGTTTATCCTTCTCAAAAAACTTACCCCAAACGTGATAAGACTTTTCCTTCTCAACCAAAAGCTTTTCAATAAAAATTTCCTTTGGTACCTCAATAAGATATTTTTCTTCAGCAAACTTTTTGGCAAAGTAGTTGTCTAACTCGACCCATTTACGAGCAATCTTAGGCGTTGAGTCGTAATATGTTGTAATATATTCGGATTGACTTCTAGTGGGATAAAATTTACTAGAAACTTCTTTTTTATGTTTTAGATATAGTATATAATTATTCGCACCACTATAACTTTCGAGCAACTCTAATGCTTTATGTTCTATCAGTGTTTTTGTTTCCAATTAATCTTTTTTAAAAAAATACTAATAAAAAAGATATTTATCAATAAAATCGTATTATGAGAAGTAATGTTCCTATTACAAGATTCGGTAAATTCTTTGGAGATCGTGATTTCGAACTAGAAATTGGTATGGGTCAAGAATGGTTAATTGGTGACATGAACTTCACTTGTGTACTATATAGAGTAGACAAAAACAAAATAAAAACTGATGACGTATATGGTGAAGCGGTAACTGACGGAATTAAATTTTTACCACCTGTGGAGTTTAATGCTTATGTTGGTATTGCAGCCCCTGAAAACAAAATGATTGGTTCTACTCGTATGGATCAATTTGAACCAGGTAATATAACAATGTCCGTTTACATGAAAACTCTTGAAGATTTAGATATTGAAATAGATTTTGGTGATTATGTGGGATACTACGATAGTGAAAATTTTGTAAGATACTATACTGTTGTTAACGATGGTCGTGTGACTTCAGATATAAAACATACCTATAAGGGGTTCAAGCCCTTTTATAGAACAATAATTGCGGCTCCTGTTGGACCAAATGAATTCAGAGGACTATAATGGCTTTACCAAAAAAACACCCAATAAAACCGGCAATACCTTTAACGTATCCTAAAACTCTTTTACCAAGAAGAGAAGAGATAAAAGACATGATCACTAAGGATGGTACATACCTTCCTAAGTCATTATTACATGCCGATTTAGATGGTGGTTTTTTAGAATTTGTTAAAAATACTTTAAAAATTTCATCAGAAGGAAAAACAGTTCCTGTTGCCGATATTCTAATAACAACACAAAACTGGTCACAGTTTGTTGAAACATGGGACTTTCAAAATATTGATAAGAACATTGAACCTCCATTCATTACGGTAATTAGAAATCCTGAAGTAAAATACGGAAATAATCCTGCGGTAATGTACAATATACCAAACAGGAGAATGTATTATTATATGGAGGTTCCTACTTGGGATGGAAATAGAGTTGGTGCTGACATTTATAAAATACCACAACCTGTACCTGCAGATTTTAAATATACAGTGGCGATTGTGTGTAATAGAATGAGAGAATTAAACTCATTTAATAAAAAAGTTTTAGAGACTTTCGCATCAAGACAAGCATATCAAGTTATTAAAGGACATTACATTCCAATTATAAATGATAGTATGACCGATGAATCAGTTTTAGATTTAGAAAAAAGAAAATACTACATTCAAAAATACGAATTTACAATGATGGGGTTCTTAATTGATGAGGATGAATTTGAAGTTTTTCCTGCATTATCAAGAACATTTCAAATGTATGAGGTTGATCAAAGACCTGTTAAGAGACATCAGAAAAAACAAACACCAGTACAACCAGAAACAATACGTTTGATATATCCTGTAGATAATTTGTCTCAAGAATACTTTTTTGAATACACGTGTGATTTGAATTTTGATATCTCAGATAATTTAGAAAGTTATTCTGTATACATAAATGACCAATATTATGGTGATAATGTTGATAGAATTCAAATCAATACTAACGACACATTGAGAATTGATGTTGTCAAACAAGTAAGTGCCGCCGAATCTTCATTAGCGTTCACACAATTCTTAGTTTAACTTTCCCCGTATATATCTTTCTTTTCCTTACATTTTTCAACTATAAGGTTTTCTAAAAATTTATACATTTTAATACCTCTCTTATCGCAATATTTTTTCAGGACATCGTGTACTTCAACATCAATTTTTAAGTTTTTTATCTTCTTAGGTTCTTTCATAACGGTAGGTAGAAAAAAGGCAGAATAAAATCTTACCAAAATATAAATAGTTTGCACAATGTAAAGTTTTTACTAAAAACTCGAATATTTATAGGTAAAATAAATAAGTAAAGACATTTTAAACATGGCAACAAACAGTAAAGTTTTCGTTTCACCTGGTGTTTATACTTCTGAAGTAGATTTGAGCTTTGTTGCTCAAAGCGTCGGGGTAACAACATTAGGTATCGTAGGTGAAACTTTGATAGGTCCAGCTTTTGAACCGATTTTTATTACAAATTTTGATGAATTCCAAACAGTATTTGGAGGTACTTCACCAGAAAAATTTGTTAATACCCAAATTCCAAAGTATGAAGCGGCTTACATTGCAAAAGCATATCTACAACAATCCAATCAATTATTCGTAACAAGAATCTTAGGATTATCAGGTTACGATGCAGGACCATCTTGGTCAATAACTACGGTTGCTAACGTAGATCCATCAACAATTGGTGTTTGGTGTCTAAGTTCAGTAACTAATTCGGCAACTTGTGTTACAACATGTGTAGTTCCAAAAGAACTCACATTTACAGTTCCGTTTACTGCTTGTACTAATTCAACAACAACAATAGGTTTCCAAGGAAGCTTCCCTTCAATTATTCAAGACATAATTACAGAACAATATGAAGAGTTTAACGGAGATACTTCTACATTAGAAACTCAAATTAATAATTTAATTTTTGATGTTATCACAAGTAACAATCCTTATCTTGCGGAAGATGAACAAATTGCTTACTTTGGTTCTATTGCTACTGACGACTATAACACATTAAATGGTGCTGGTTGGACAGCGGGAACTAATGTATTTAATGTTCCATCTGTATCGTTTGATGCCACTGATTTAACTTCTCCTTTGAATGATTCTTGGTACTATGCGTTATTTACAAATACAGGTAATACAAATTACTCAGGATATTCATTCTCTACTTTGGTGTCAGGTTTAACGGCTTATTATCCAAACCCAACTCCTACACCACAAGCATCATCATCACCAACACCTACACCATCGGCAGCTAATCCTTGTATTACACCGTCACCTTTTGTGTCACCTACACCTACTCCTACACCTGTTAATATTGATTGTTATTCAGGAACTATTGTTGGTAAAATTTATTACTACACAGGGACATCATATGTTGATTACGATAATGTAGTTGTTGCAACTTTAAGATCAAGAGGTATTGCAACTTATACAAACTCAACTAACCCAGCATACTCAGTAACGGCAACAACAGATGCTAGTTTAGATATGACAGGAAAATATGCTGGAGTTCTTAAAAACCCATACTTGACATTTGCGGTTAATTGTACTGATAAATTTGGTCAAAACTTTACGTTTGAAACTTCTTTAACTCAAAATGATCCTGAGTATATTAGTAAAGTGTTTGGGATTGCAAACTTCCAAAAACCAAGAATTGAAGTTCCATTATTTAATGAGGAAGTATTCCAATCTTGGTTAAACTACTCTTGGAAAAAAGGATACGTTAGAGGTTTAAATCCAAACTTTATTGAATTAGACTCTGCTCAAAGTGGTGACCCTAACTCAATTGGATGGTATTTGGACAGATATCAAACGCCTAATTCTCCTTGGGTTGTATCAGAATTAAGAGGTAATAAAGTTTATGACCTATTCAGGTTCTACACAATTTCTGATGGTGATGCCGCTAACACGTTAATTAAAGTTTCACTTATCAATCAAACTTATAACAACTTAACGTTTGATGTATTGATTCGTGACTATTTTGATACTGATGCAAACCCTGTAGTTCTTGAGAAATTTACAAACTGTACAATGGATCCAGGACAAAACAACTTTATTGCAAATAAAATTGGTACATTGGATGGAGAATACGCACTGAATTCTAAATACGTAATGGTTGAAATGAACGAGGATGCCCCAATTGACGCACTTCCTTGTGGATTCAACGGATTTAACTTCAGAAATTATGCAGGAGCTCAATCACCATTCCCAATTATTAAAGGTAAATATGATTTCCCTGGCGAAGTAATTTATAACCCACCATTTGGTTTGTCTTCAGGTAATGATGATGCGTTGGTAAGTCCGGGAGATAATGTTAGAAGAACATACTTAGGTATATCTAACAATTTAGGATGGGATGCCGCTTACTTCGAATACGTTGGTAAGAGAAATCCTAATAATACTTGTGATATTGATGGTTTACCATTCAACTACAGATCTGCAGGTTTCCACATGGACGTAAATGCAAGTGGTTTAACAATCGGGCCTGAGTTCTCGACGAGTGGTGACCCAAGATTTATCTGTGGTAACTCACCATTCATCACTGAACCTGAACTTCCAACAAACGCATACTATAGATTGTTCGCACGTAAATTCACATTCTTAGTACAAGGTGGATTTGACGGATGGGATATCTACAGAGAATGGAGAACTAACGAAGATAGATTCCAAATCGGTAGAACAGGATTCCTATTCGGAGCTTGTCCATCTACAAGATACCCACAAGCAACAGGTTGGGGAGCGTTTAAAGAAATTTCTTTAGGTGACGGAACTCAGAATTGGGCAAATACCGACTACTATGCATACTTGTTAGGTCAACAAACATTTGCAAACCCTGAGGCGGTTAACATTAACGTGTTTGTAACACCGGGTATTGATTATGTAAATAACAGTAACCTTGTAGAAGATGCGGTTAATATGATTGAATTCAACAGAGCGGACTCATTATACATTTGTACAACTCCTGACGTTGATATGTATGTTGCAACTACAACAGGGATTGATGTATTTATCTACCCAACAGAAGCAGTTGACAACTTAGAGAATACAGGAATTGACTCTAACTACACGGCTACTTACTATCCGTGGGTATTGACAAGAGATAGTGTAAATAACACTCAAATCTATATCCCACCAACAGCTGAAGTAACAAGAAACTTAGCGTTGACAGATAACATCGCGTTCCCTTGGTTCGCTGCGGCGGGTTACACTCGTGGTATTGTTAACTGTATTAAAGCTCGTAAGAAGTTAACTCAAGAAGATAGAGACATCCTTTACGTAGGTAGACTTAACCCAATCGCAACCTTCTCTGATGTCGGTACCGTAATTTGGGGTAACAAAACTCTACAAGTAAGAGAATCGGCTCTTGACAGAATCAACGTTAGAAGATTGTTGTTACAAGCTCGTAAATTGATTTCAGCAGTTTCTGTAAGACTATTGTTTGAACAAAACGACTCACAAGTAAGACAAGACTTCTTAAATGCTGTTAACCCAATCTTAGATGCAATCAGAAGAGATCGTGGTTTATATGACTTCCGAGTTACAGTTTCTTCAGATCCTGAGGATTTAGATAGAAACCAAATGACAGGTAAGATTTATATCAAACCAACAAGATCACTTGAATTTATCGACATTACATTCTATATCACTCCAACAGGAGCATCGTTTGAGAATATATAAGTTGGTTTATTATTCATACAAAGGGGGACGAAAGTTCCCCTTTTTTATTTAAGAGATATTTATTAATATGAATTACAAAAAATTTGTTAAAGAAATTTTATCTGAAATCATTCACGATCAGATGAAACCCACAATGAAGTATTATGCTTTTGACTGGGATGATAACCTTATGTATATGCCAACAAAAATTTATCTTGTAGATGATAAAGGTAAAACTGTTGGTATGTCTACGGAAGATTTTGCGGAGTATAGAACTGATATTGGTAAAGAACCGTTCAAATATGAGGGTCACACTATTGTAGATTTTGATAAGGATGCCTTCAGAGACTTTAAAGTACCAGGTGACAAGGCTTTCATTAGTGATGCTATGAAAGCAGAAACAGGTCCTGCATGGAGTGACTTTGTTGAGGCGGTTAATAATGGGTCTATTTTTGCAATCATCACAGCAAGAGGACACACCCCTTCGGTTCTTAAAAATGCGATTTATAATCTAATTAAGAAAAACAAACACGGATTAAGTGAAAAAGAACTTGTTAAAAATCTTAAAAAATATAGAGATTTGGCAGATGAAGAAGAATTGTCGGATGATGAATTGGTAAGAGTATATTTAGATATGAACAAATATCATCCTGTAAGTTTCGGTGAAGGTTCTGCTGCGAATCCTGAAGAACTTAAAGTAAAAGCAATGAGTGAGTTTATGAGATACGTTCAAGAACTTTCAAGGAAACTACAAGAAAAAGCTTTTATGAAAAATAAAATAAGTAATTATTTTGTACCTTATATTGGGTTTTCAGATGATGATTTAAGAAACGTTCAAGCAATGAAGAAACATTTTGATGATGAATCTGGATTAGATATTTATCATACAGGAGGAGGTAAAAAAACTAAATTTGAATAATAACTGGGACTAGTTAAGATATAATTTGAAAAATAATTGAAGTAAATAGAAAAATTTTTATTTCATAGTATTTATAATAAAAATAAAACAAAATTTAAACAATAAGATATGGCTGATTTATTAATGAAAATGCCGATCCCTTACGAACCGAAAAGGGAGAACCGATGGATCTTAAGATTCCCTTCATCACTTGGAATTAACGAGTGGTATGTGGAAAGTGCGTCAAGACCAAAACTTACGATCAACTCAAAAGAGATCGAATTTTTAAATACTTCAACGTTTGTTGCTGGTAGATTTAAATGGGATGCAATTTCAGTTAAATTCCGTGACCCTATTGGACCTTCAGCATCACAAGCTATTATGGAGTGGATTCGTTTATGTGCTGAGTCGGTAACGGGACGTATGGGTTATGCAGCAGGTTACAAAAAAAATGTTGACCTTGAAATGTTGGATCCAACAGGGGTAGTTGTTGAAAAATGGATATTAGAAGGAGCATTTCTTTTAGGGTATGATGGAGGTTCTTTAGCTTACAACTCTGATAATATCGCAGGTATCACATGTCAAATGCAAATGGATAGATGTATCTTAGTATACTAATCTAAATAATACTAAAACATATAACCGTAGACTTTACAGTTTACGGTTTTTTTTTATCATTTAAGTTGAAATTATATATAATATGGAACAAAATGAATATACAGTAGGTCACGGTAATTTGAATTTACCTCATGACGTTATAACTCTACCAACACAGGGGATTTTTTATAAATCAAAAAAGAAATCAGTTAAAGTGGGTTATTTGACTGCGGTTGATGAAAACATACTTTCAGATTACGATGGAACAAGAAATGTTACTGAGTCAATTATTCTACCATTGTTAAGGAACAAAGTATATGAAAGAGAAATCAGACCTGAAGAACTTTTAGATGGAGATGTTGAAGCAATCTTGTTGTTCTTAAGAAACACAGCTTTTGGACCTGAATACAAAGTGACAGTCACAGATCCCGTAACCGAACAAAAATTTACTTCAACAATTAAGTTAGATGAACTTAATTTCAAAAAGACAGAGGTAGAACCTGATGAAAACGGACTTTTCAATGTGACATTACCTATGTCAAAAAACAAAGTAACTTTAAAATTATTATCAATATATGATACGTTAGAAATTAACGCAATTTTAAAATCGTATCCTTCTGACAGAACTGCACCGACAATCACAACTAAGTTGAACAAGCACATTGTAAGTTTAAATGGTGATACGGACAGAATTAAAATTTCAACATTTGTTGAAAGTATGCCAATTGCTGATTCTAAATTTATTAGAAGATTTCTAGTTGATAACGAACCAAGATTAGATTTAAGAAAAGAAGTAATAGCCCCGTCAGGAGAAAGAGTAATGGTCAACATTGCTTTTGGGGTGGAGTTTTTTCGGCCTTTCTTCGCAATATAAGATAACCATATTAGATGAGTTTTATTATTTCTCTAAAATTTTTAGAACACAATATTCTGAGTTTATGTCTATGCCTACATACATAAGAAAATATTTAATTAACAAATATGTTGAAGAAATTGAAAATAAATAAAATGATATTTATGAGTAAATAGGTAATTAGAATGAGTGATGAAAAGACATATAGTAAAGAAGAAATTGATAAGTTAGTCAAGGAAGCCTACAAAAAAGGTAGGAAAGAATCTGGTGATGATGATGGAGACGAAAAACCCGATCTACTTAATTTTGAAAAAGATTATGTAAAAAGTTGGCAAATTGGTCTAAAGGATATTAAAGATATTACTCAAGAAACAATGAAAGCAGTTGCCGATTCTTTTGTTGATCAAAGTTTAGGTGAAAATACTTTTATTAAATTATTAGATCAACAAGCTACTGAACTTTCTGCACAATTTGGTGTTGGAAAGGGTAGGATGGAGGAATTCCGTCAATCTATCGCAGATGTGTCTCCTGCTCTTATAAGAATGGGTATAGACCAAGAAACTGCAATCAAGAACATAGGTAAAATGGGTGAGGCATTGGGATCCGCGGCAAGTTTAGGAAGTGAGGCTATAATTGAACTATCCGCCGCTTCTAAAGCAACTGGACAAGATGTTGGTGTTTTAACTGGAAAATTCAGAGAAGTCGGTATATCGGTTTATGATGTCGGTGAAAAAATGTTAGAAGTTGCAAATTCTGCAAGAGCTGCTGGTGTTTCAGTCGGTGCGGTATCTTCAGCTGTTGCCACAAACATAGGAAAATTAAACGTATATAATTTTGAAGGTGGTATTAACGGTCTAACAAAAATGTCTATACAGGCATCTAGACTTGGTGTTGATATGGGTAAAGTATTCAAAATTGCCGATGATTTATTCTCACCTGAAAAAGCGATTGAGTTATCAGCATCATTACAAAGATTAGGTGTTACATCAAGTGGGTTGTTAGATCCATTAAGAGCGATGGACATGGCTCAAAACGATCCTGAAGCCTTACAAAAAGAAATAGTCAATATGTCAAAAGAATTTACCAAGTTCAATGAACAAACAGGTAAATTTGAAATTATGCCAGGGTCAAAACGAAGATTAAGAGAGGTTGCCGAAGCTATGGGTATGACTGCTGAAGAGTTAGCAGGTATGTCAATAAAAGCTTCTGAGTTCGACAAAAAAATGTCACAAATCAAATTACCAAGTTTTGCTGAGGGTAATGAAGAAACTAAAGAACTCATTGCTAGTATGGCACAGATGAAGGATGGTGTTGCCACGGTTAATGTAAAAGATGAAAAAACAGGTGAAGTATTATTAAAACAAGTTGATCAATTAACACCCGAGGATATTGAAAAACTAAAAGAGTCTCAAACAACTCAGGCTCAAACCGTTGAAGAGTTAGCTTATGATCAATTAACAGAGTTACAACAGATTAATTATAGTATATCGGGAACAAAGGCTGCAGTTGGGTTTGGGAAAGCTACTTCAGAACCAATCGAAAAACTCTTCACAACTATGATGGGTATCAATAAAGATGTTGCCGTGGGCATGAATAGAGGTGTAACGACAAAATCTATTAGAGAACCATTAACACAACTAACCCAACCAATTGAAGATGCAATAACCTCATTATTGAAAGAAGATAAAGAAGGTGCGAATTTAGCATTAACTAATTTTTTAACAAACGCCGCTAAAATAGAAGAAGAATCAAAAGTTAAAATTCAAGCTTCATTTGATGCAACTTTAAAAAGTATTCAGGATACATTTAATAAAGCGTATAATCCACAAAAACCTGCAGAGGGACAAGTAATAACCGTTAATTGGAATATTTCAGGTGATCCTAATATTACTAAAAACGTTGATCAAGAAACCGTCAATAAAATGATGATCAAAGGATCGGACACTCCTGAGGTTAAAGTCAATTTAAATAGTAATTTAAATTCTAAAAACGCACCATCAGCTATGACAGGAGGAAAAAATCAACCTTAATATACTATTCAAAAAAATAGACTATAATCTATTTATAAAATAAAAGTATGGCTGAGAGTTTTTTATCTTTTGGTAACTCAGAATTGTTTAGAAAACAGTTATTAGTTAGAAATTTACAACCCTATGGAGTACCAGGTGCTTATACATCACCTGGTAACCCTGTAAATTATGAAACAAATTTAACAGTTTCTAATGTGGTAGATTCGCCTAATAATTACGTTTCAACAAATATATTTGCTTCTGACCTTTATCCTTTAAATGAATATGGACCTGAAGGTGGTTTTGGAAACCCAATTGGTGTTAATCTTACACCGGTTTTAGAACCAAATCAAGGACCATACTACCCAATTAATGGAGAACAAAGTCAAGGATTGGTACTTGTAAATGAATTCTTTATAGAATCCGCATACGTAACTAACAGATGGGGACCATCAGGAGGATATAAAGATTTAGTCATTATAACAGATGTTCAACAATCAGGACTTATATACCAACCATATTGGTACCCTGGTTATTATAGTTATTCTAGTTACTCAACATACGGAATAGTTTTTTCGGACGATCCGTTGGGGTCAAATGGACCTTTATCTGCCGATAGTTATTTGGCAAAAATTGGTGCAGAACAATTAAAGTTTGCCTTCAATGAAAGAATTGCACAAGAATTAGAACAGGCAACAATTGGTGCTATTAACTTAGATACAATATCTGATCCTTTCTCTGCGAGTTTATTAGCAACAGGACAACAACCATTCTTTATACGAAATTGGAAAATTACAGTTCCTGAAAATCCCGCTTTGGCTGCGGTATCTTTAGCTAATAGATTAACAGGTACTTATTTCCCTGTTTCATTTATCCCTGGTGATTATTTTGATGATGATAATCCTATTAATGGACCACAAAATGCTGCGGCCTTAGGTGTTGCGAATAATCTAACAGGTGGTTTGTTAGCACCGATATTGAATAAGTATAGAAGTCCATCTGAAGTATTTGTTGCAAATACAGGTAATGGTCAAAGATCTGCATTATTTTCGGCATTAGATTATAACCTTTATAGACCGGCCTATAATAGAGGTATAGTTGGTGGTCTGATTGCGGGTGCATCGGCAGCAGTAAATAGATTATTTGACCAAGACAAAGCTCAATCTTCGGGATATTATGTTGGTAGTGAAAATGCTGAACCATCACAAATTGATGGACCCCCTAATCAATTACCTGTTAATCAATTTGGAGTTCAACAACAAACTATAGTTTATGGACCACAAGAGTTAGGTATTTTATATGAAGGTAATGAAAACCAACTTAATTTCGGATTGAAAGGTAAATCTTATACTGATGGAGGTGGAACATCAGGTCAAATGGTTTGGACTTCACCAAAGTATAAAGGGGATGCTGGTTTCCATGCGACTGTGGGTGGTGGTGCAGGAAGTTTAGATGACGAGTTTAATCAGATTTCAGGTGATTATTTAAGATATCAATCAATAGATGTTCCTTTCAGACCTGGTTCTATTCTTTATGAGACACAAAGATTAGTAGATTCGGCGGATCAAGTACAAGGACAAGCAAGGTTAAAACATGTTGGGACGGCAATCAATCAAGTCTCAAAAGTTTTTAATGATGGTTATAAAGAATTAACGAAAGGTTCTAGAGTTTTATCTTATGTTAATCAAGCGGACGGAACTCAAGCAGGATTAGAATATTGTAGAGTGTTCCAAAAAGATACTCCATATTACACATATGCTGACTTACAAAAAGTTGACGGTATAACAACTTCAGGTAGAAGATTCGACTATTCAATATTTGATAATACATACAACTTAAACATTGCACCTTTAAGAAATCCGGGCTCAACAAATATTGTTGACGGTAAAGTTAAAAAGTATATGTTCTCAATTGAAAACTTGGCTTGGAGAACTTCAGACAGACCGGGTTACACTTACGATGATTTACCTGTTTGTGAGAAAGGACCAAATGGAGGAAGAATTATGTGGTTCCCACCATATAATGTTAAGTTTAGTGATGACACCAAACCCGATTTTAATGCAACAAGCTTCATAGGCAGACCCGAACCAATTTACACTTATAAGAATACATCCAGAAGTGGACAGATCAGTTGGACCATCATTGTGGATAATCCATCCATGATGAACACTATTATTGAAAAACAAATGAAAGGTGCATCAAAAGACAGAATTCAAAGTATAATTGATTCATTCTATGCTGGTTGTACTAAATATGATATATATGAATTAGGTATTAAATTTAATACTATACCAACAAAAGATTTATACACTTATCAACAAATTTTAAACAACCCAAGACTAACCACTGAAGAACAAGTAGAAGTTTTACAAAGTATACCTACAAATCAAGAAACTACAAATGCTAATGATGCTTCAGGTGCCGATGGTACTGAAGGAACTACAGGTACTGGTAATCAACAAGCCCAAAACATCCAATATGTGGATGCTGATTTAAGTAATTACGTTGGGTATGGTTTTTATTTTGAGAATGATGTTCCTGGAGGACCTAATGGGACAAAACCTGGAGAAAACAAAGAAGGTGGTACTTCTGCTTACAATTACGATTACTATTATAATCAATATATAGGTTTAGAACCAACTTATTTGCAACAAGCACCTCAAACTGTTTATGTTGGTACGGACCAATTTACAAAAGAAGGTATCCCAAACTTCTTCTCAACAGTGGTTACAGGAAACTTTAACATAATTCAAACCGACTTGATTCAAAAACAATTGAATGAAATTTTAGTTGATAAAAAAGGTAAGGTTGAAATAGAACTCGTTGGGTCGGCATCTGCACCACAAAAAGTTTCTTACAACAAAAAATTATCAGAAAGAAGAAATGATTCAGTTAAAAAATGGTTTTTAGCGCAAAAACTTAAAGATGGAAAAACTTTACAAGAATATCAATCTGCTGGATTTTTTAAGATGACATTAAACGCTAATGGAGAACAACTTGTGATCCCAAAAACCAAAGAAGAAGCCGCAGCCACAACAGGAGATACAACCGATATTAGTGTAACAAATGCTCAAGGGGGTAATGTTCTAAATGCTAGTGTTAACTGTACTAAAAATATAACGTTAGTTGCGACAGAGAACCCAACTTCAGGAGATATTCAAGAATCAAGTAAAGCTCAATGGTATAGTATTCCTGCAATGGCTTGTCGTAGAGTTGCGATCCAAAGGATTAAAGCGGAAATTCCAAAAGATGAAACTCCGCAACCAAGTCCTGTACCGCCAAAACCGGTACCAACACCTGTCCCGAACATTCTTACAGGTCAGACTCAAAGTATTAAACCTGAACCTAAAATTACTATTGAACAAAAAATTAAAGAAGGTATTTCTAAAAAAATATTAAGAAATCTTTTTACTGAGTGTGATTATTTCCAAATCATAAAAGAAAGTGATCCTATGATATACGATTCTATAAAAGATAGAATTAAATATTTTAGTCCTGCTTTCCACTCGATGACACCTGAAGGTTTAAATGCTCGTTTGACTTTCTTACAACAATGTATGAGACCTGGTCAAACAATTCCTGTTATAGGTGCCGACGGTAGACCAAAATATAATGACGCATTAAATACTACATTTGGTGCACCACCAATTCTGATTTTAAGATTTGGTGACTTTTATCATACCAAAATAGTGCCGACAAATCTTGGTATTAGTTACGACCCACTTCATTTAGATATAAATCCTGAAGGGATTGGAGTACAACCAATGTTGGCTAACATATCATTGTCTTTTAATATAATTGGAGGTATGGGTCTTAAAGAACCAGTCCAAGAATTACAAAACGCACTTTCTTTCAATTATTATGCTAATACAGAAATTTATGATGAAAGAGCAACCGCAACTGAAGATACGAGTAAGATGGATCAATACGTTGTTCAAAAAATAACTTCTGCATTCCCAACTGTAAGTTCACAGGAAGCGGCAAACATAGTTAATAACGTACAACCTAAAAAAGGTGGAAGTACTATGGGTGTAATTGCAAGTGATACCGATATTGACTATACAACTCTATTAACTTCATTACAAGACGGACTACAAGGATATTTTAAAGCCTATTATGATGCGATTAGTAAAATTAATACGGATTATAATTTTGGAGTTTTACAAATTGCATTACAAGATAAATCATATACTGAAGGAGAACTTTCAGAATATACAAATGATAAAGTTAAAACCACACTTTATGGTAAAAGTAATAATTATCAAGAATATGTTGAGAACTTAATCAAAGAAGTTAAAAAAGACATTGAACAAAATGATGACCCAATTCTTTCTTATTTGAAGGGAGAAAACCAAATGACAAATAAAATTAAAAGAGAATTAGAAGATAAATTACAAGCGTATGCAACACAAAGACAACAACCAATTTTAGATGTTATAACAAACAACACATCAAACATAACAAAAGTTGAAACTGATTTAAATTATTTGTTTAGACAATTAGATGTTGTATCTGATAAATTAGATGGTTATTTAGGATCCAATAACGAACCAATTGGATATGATCTAAGTGGAGATACTTTCTTTGGGCCAGCAACTACAGATGGAACATTAGCTAATTTATATACCAAAAAAGTACCTGAAACGATAACCAAGTTTGAAAAACTTTTGGAAAGTTATAAAATAATATCGAAAGATGGATTCTTTAAAAAGAGAACATCAACTATTGAAAATGGGAGTGGTTGTAAATTTGTGGTAAATAATCAAGGATATTTTGGTTTGAATGGTGATTGTCCTTGGAATAGATTTTATATCGCAATGTCCCCTTTATTTACTAAAGAACAATCATATACTGAATTTGTAAATGATTTGGTAAGTGGACCTGAAATAAAAAATAACCCAACTATTATCGACTTAGTAAAAAGGGCGTGTAACAATGTAAAAGAAGATTACATTCCATTCCAAGAAATATGGACAAAAGTTTTTACTGATATAGAAAAATCACAAGATTATGTTACAGTTACAACATTTAAATTACCCGACGGACAAGTGAAGGTGTGTAACTATAAAACACCAATAACCGACAACACAAATCAAAAAAACAAAAAATTAAAAGACCTGTACTCAAGTGTTAACTTGAACGACAATAAAAAGACCTTCAATGGTAAAGTAACATTCAATTAAAATGCCTTTTCAATATTGGAATAGATATACGAATTTTTTAATCAACGGAGAACAAACTGTTGTCCCCTTTGTACCAGTACCAGCAAAAACCTCAGATAAAAATTATATTTTTATAATTGGTCAATCAAGATTGGATAAAGCATCACAACAATTTTATGGATCACCCTACTTTGGATGGTTAATAATGGCGGCGAATCCCCAATATTCAGGAAATGAGTACTCAATACCTGATGGTGCTGTATTGACAATTCCATTTCCGTTAGTAGCTTCTTTACAAGACTATAAAAACGCATTAGAAAATTACTTCTTCTACTATGGCAGATAACGGCGAAAATATATTAGTAGAATTTGACTACGATAATATTACTTTAATTGACCCAAATAAATTAATTGACGAACAAGGTAATGTTAAGGACCGACTTGTAAAACAAGAGGACTTAGTTTTCTATGCAAATTTGGAATGTAATGTTTTACCAAGAACAAAATTAGCGGTAGGGTCTGCGATGAACGATCAACAAAGAACAATCTCTGTTGGTAAGATTAATTTTTTAAATCCTGGTCATAAAACATTTTTGGATACTGCTTGGTCAGATGAACTAACAGGTAAGGGTACTTTGGAAGGTAAAGGTGTTAACCAACCTAAATTAACCGCAGTTAAAAACCCAAACAAATCCGACGATTTTTATATAACTCAAAACCTTTGGTCAAATGGAACACCTGGCGCAGTTGATAATGGATTTTTAGGTATTAAAAGTATTAGATTTTCAATAGGTACAGATTTCTTACCTGTGATTGATATTGAATTAGAGGACGTTAAGGGTAGAGCTTTATTCGAAGGGGGTAATAGTTCACCATACTCAGCATTTTTTCAGTTACCATATCCACAGTTTACACTAACAATGAAGGGTTATTATGGAAAGGCGGTTAAGTTCCCTATTATGTTACAATCATTCAGTTCCAAATTCAATCCATCTTCCCATAATTTTGAAATATCATTAAAGTTCTACGGATACAAGTATACTCTATTATCTTACGTGAATTATGGATCACTGATGGCGGTTCCACACATGTATAATAACGTTGTTAATCAGGCTACCGTATCAAAGACGCAAGGAAGTAACACAAATGAACAATCTGCACAAACACCAACAATTGTTAGTAGAGGTTATCAAAAAATGAAAGAAATTTATTCTGATTATAAATCAAAAGGATTAATTCCTGATGATTTTCCAGAAATAACTTTGAACCAACTTAATTTTAGATTACAAAAATTTATTGACGATGTATTAAGTGAGTTTGCAAAAGAAAATCTTGGTGTTCTAACCGAGATGACAAATTATACAAACGCATTAACTTTGTACCAACAAAAAGTTTATTTGTATGGGTCTTCATGGTTCAATAATTATATGAATGTAAAATCACCCATAGTTTTAAAAAATGGGCAAAATATATATGACTTCAAACCTGACTTGGACGCTCAAAAACAAGAAACCGCTTTAACGGAACTTGATGGTATTATTAAAGACAATAATGCAAAATTAAACGAAAATAGTATTTTTGGAACAAACGGATCGTATACTGTTGGAAACAAAACAGTTCAGTCTAAAATATCTGTCCCAATAGAAATGAAGACATTTGCGAAAGGTGAGTTAATAACTAATGTAGATTTAGAAAAAACTTTCAGAGCATCACCAAACGCACCTAAAGGAACATTGTCACCTTTAAATACACCACAGACCGGATTGACCGCTACAGATTTGGCATTTGCAACATTTAAAACCAACTTGGAAACTAAATTTAAAGAAACGAATGGACAATTTTTTATTTTTGACGGACCCAATACCTTTATGAGTATTACAGATACGGCTGGTAAATCTGCACAAAAGTTTAGAACTCAAATTGAACAACAAATTACAGAAAGTTTAGCATCTAAATTTAATAGTCAGGGTGAAAATAGTTTAGGATTTATTCCATCCATAAGAAACATATTGGCAATTTTTTATTGTCAAGGTGAGGCATTTTTAAGATTGTTAGATGAGGTTCATAAAAAAGCTTGGGACCAAAGAGAAAACCCATATAGAAGGGCTGCTATTTTTGGAAATCAAACAACGGCCCCAAGTGTTGACATTAAAGACTCGACACAAAATAACGAACCAATTTATCCTTGGCCACAAGTGATCCAAGAAACCGTTGGGGACGACAATCAAGAAAAGTTTCAAGTAATTTATCCTGGTGCTCAAAATGTTGCAAACTCATATAGAGCTTACGATCCTGAAATATGGCCCGAGGTTGAATTTGTTGAACAATTTATTAAAGGGTACACTCAAAGACAAAACGACGCTGATAAAAGAGGTGCTGAATTTAATGAAATAGATCTACAACCATCTCGAATCTCTTTGAACGGAATTGATTTTCCTGTTTCAAATGAAGTATTTCAGAATAAAGAAGAGTCTAAATACTTCTTTGAGATATATGAAAGACTTCTTTTGAATTCATATTACAGTAGACTAAACAGACAATCAGGTTATAATCTATCTATTTATGAAGCTGAAGCTGATGATGAAGCTGTAAACATATTAAAAAGTCTTGGTCAAGATAATCCATTCTTATCTAAAACAATTAAAGAATATCTCTTAGATAGTAATAATTATTTACCATTCTTAAGACATATATCAAATCAAGGTCAAGGTGAAAGTTGGCAATCATACATAAGAGGTGAGTTTGTTACTAACTATATCAAAAATGATGTAAGGAACCCAAATGTGTTATATAATGAGGATATTATTGTTTCTACTAAATCTCAACCTAACGTTTCTTTAAGTAACCCAAAAAATTTAACAAATTTAAATAAATACCTTGCAGGAACTTCAGTTTCTAATGTGTTTGAGTTTGGTGATACATACCCACTCACTGATTTAGATTGGGATAAAAAGAATTTGGCCGATGGTAAATCATTAAACAATGCAAACGAAGCATTTGATACAAAAGATGTTTTAAACTACAACCCTATACAATTAACAATAACTAATTTCTTAGATAATACAAACGAAAATCAAAGGAGACCTTTTACACACTTCAATTTTGTAGACCTAAATGTAACCCCTAATCTTTTAATTCTTAAAAATTTTTATAAAGACAGAGAATACAAAGACCAACTAGTCACTGAAGGTAATATATCATACTCCAATTATTCAGGAAATGTGTTTTCTGAACAGACAACATCTATGTTGAATACACCTTACTTTATAAACGCAATACAACAAGGGGTTTTTAATTTTAGATACAAACAAAACGATCCATACCCATACAAAAGTGCCGCGTATTTGTTTTTGAATAGTTTACCATTAGGGACACTAAGAGAAAAATATAAAACTTTCGATGGTCAAGCCACAACTGATTTGAACTACATTTTAGCAACAATGAAAAAATTTGGGGCGGTTCATAAATTACCGTATGCTTGGATTTTAAAATACGGTTCTATTTGGCATAGATATAAAATCTACGACAAAACAGGAAAAGACTTTTTAGATGACGTATGGAAAAACTTTAACTACTTAGAAAATTGGGATCCAGGATTTTCTTCATCAACAAAGACATACTCATTGTTGATTGATGGTGATCAAAAAAATCTTGTATTACAAAATACTACAGGAACACCTCCATTCACAGATATGACAACAGGGTTCTACCCCCAACTAATTGATGACTTTAATGTGTTCTTACAAGGATTAAAATTATTTAGTGGTAAAACACAAGTTTCTGGTAACTGTGAGGTTAAATCAATTAGTGGTAATTGTAAAACTTTCCAAGTCACGGGAACTTGTTCAAATAACGGTACAGGAATAACAATAAATTCAATCACAAACAATTATATTTCTTTACCTCACAAAATTTATATTCCTTCATTGAATATTAATTTACAATTAATAACGCAAGTCACTGGTACTACAGGAGGTACTGGATTTTATAATACATCATCAAACTTAAACGCAACATTTAATAATTTACCTTTTGTTTTAGGGACGTTTGCAAATATCACAAATCCAACATCTACTCAAATACAAAATGGACAAATTTTAGGAGGATCACCCAATATATCTGGTATAACAATATTAAATGTAATTTCAGCGTCAACAACCACAACCTCAACTTCAGGAGTGACTAATACTCAAGCTTTACCACCACCACCAACAAAAAGTGGCAACGCAACGGAAGTCACAACATTACTAATTTCAAACGTTACATACACAGTCACTATCTATGTTTTTGGACCACAAAAATATGCAGTACTAAGAGATCAAAATCAAGTCGTACTTCAAATAGGACAAAACGCTTCAAATGCTAGCGTCACAAACCAACAACTAAGAGAAGAAATTGTCTACAGTTATTTTAACTCTTTAGTTACTAACCCAAACAATCCACAATTCATTCAAAGTGTACAAAGTGTTCAAGGGGCAACACCGGCAATTACTTCTTCAGTTGTTACTAGTTTATGTGAAGTATCTTCTGCAAGTTCACAAACATTTAACTATACAGTTTTGAACCCACCAATCCAAATTTTGGATGTGTTGAGTAATGTGTTAAATAATGGAACAATCATAAATGGATTAAATTTAAATGGGAATGTAGTTTTAACATCACAAATTTCAGGGACAACTGGAGGTGTTGGTTTATATAATACAACAACAATACAATCGGCAACAACCTCACCATTTGTAGTTCAAAATCAATATGTACAAGGTATTGCATCATCATCAATACAACCATTATTAGACAATAAAAAACTAATAATGTTTAATACCACTAACTCTACCATATTTGGAGCGCCAGGTTTTGACCCAAATAATTCAACAAGAAGTATGAGGATATCTCCTTACTCTGTCATCGTTAGAAGTACAGATGAAACAGGTTATTACGTTCTACCTTCGTTCGGGTCAAATATAAATCAAGCGAGAGAAGAATCTTTCAAAAACGGATCAATGAAGATAGAATTATATAACAATCCTTCTATGTTCAATGGAACCGTAAGATTATTTTGGAATGCACCACAATACGGATGGTTCAACAATGACCAAGTCAAAAAAAATAATCCCTTAACTTATTTAAAAGAAATTTTAAACGAACAAAAAGAACAGCAAAACTTTTTGATATCAGGAGAAATTACCGATTACACAAGTTTTGAAGAATTATTTACTACGTTTAATACTCAAACTTTAGATCTATTTGAATCTGAGTTTTTAAATTTTAGTAGATCATTATATGATTATGTCGACACATTACCTGAGACTACAAAAGCTGAGGTTTCCGTTGGTACAAGTAATCAAGTTAAAAATCCTGATGGTAGTGTGGTTCAACTCCAAAACCCTGATGGAAGTGTTGGTTCACTATCCCAAAAAACATTTAAGAATTTTCATTTCTTGATGAGAGAACTAATGAAAATACAGACACCAACAGGAACTTCACCTGAAACAAAACTTAGTGAAATAATCACAAGTCAAAACACTCAGTTCCAACAAGTTTTGTCATCTTTTGTGAACTATGATGTAGCGTTTAAGTTTGGAAACCCGACTCAATTTGATAGAAGATTGTATTTAACTTTCTCAACAAGGTTTTTAGAGAACCCAATTATTTATGGGCCATATGAACAAGGAACACTACCACCACAAGTTACTGTTGCTCAATCACAACAACAGAGTCCTGAAACTTGGAAAAAGTTATTATACTATGTTGGTGAATCATCAATACCTAAATTACAATATAAAAATAACGGGTCATATATTACTGACTTCTTTATTGATTTAAATGTACAATTTAATGAAAAAAATGTTGAAGACTTTGCACCACTCATTAAAGTTTATGCTAGTGAAAAATTAAAAAAGAATAACTTGAATTTAGCGTCATTTTATTCTTTGATGGACAACTACATAATTGCATCTGATAATTACATAGGTAATGTTATTAATGTAATGTTACCTCAAGTAAGAAAAGAATTACCAACAGTCTTAATTAATCAAGAGTTGACTGAAAATAGGGCTAATTTGGAGGCAGGTTTTACTGAACAAACAAGAACTGAATTATGGGAAACATTCAAAGCATTAAATGATAGTTGGATTGCAGGATTTGATTTTCAAAACAAAACATTATTTGAAGATGTTCTTTTGGTTGATAGGGCAAGTAGAAATGTAGGTGACAAGATTATCGTAGATATTTTTGAAATTCAAGAATTAATCAAAGACGGAAGTTATAAAAATACATTGTTAGACATGGTTACAACAATATTGGTTCAAAATAACTTCCAATATTTTATGTTACCTGCATTTGTCAATTTTTATAATATCCAAGACGTTGAAAAAAACCCAACACCTAGACCTGACGGAACTTTAGAATTTGGTAATTCTTTATTTGGAACATTCTTAAATGTTGATTACAGAAATAGTTCACCAAAATTCTTATGTTATTACGTTAACAAACCAAGTGAACACTTGGATATGAACGATAATATTGATTACAGATACCGAGATGACGCCTTTGATCTTAGACGTGCTAGTGATAACCCACTTCAAGAAAATCAGGCTTACAAATTAGATTGGGATAAATCAAACAAAGTGGTTGGTTTTAACGTGGATGTAACAAAACCAAATCAACAAATCTTTAAAAGTTTTAGTGTTAACCAAAATCCTGGAAAACCAACATCAGAATCTTTAGAAATGTTAAATCAAATGGCAAACTTGGGTGGAAACAGACGATCAACAACTCAATCCGTTTCTTTATATAATCTTTATAAGAATAGAAGCTATGAATGTAGTGTTGAAATGATGGGATGTGCATTAATCCAACCATTGATGTACTTTAATATTAGAAACGTCCCTATGTTCTCGGGGCCATATATGATTACAAAGGTGACTCATGACATCACTGAAGATAATTTCAGTACTTCATTTACAGGAACAAGACAACCGTTTTATGCACTACCTAAGATTGATAATTTTATTCAAACATTGAATATTAAAATTTTGAATACAATACAATCTAGAATCCAACAGAATGAAAAGAAAGAAAGAGAAAGTTCGGCAAATGTATTGGCCCAAAAAGAAAATGTTTTATCTAATATCAAAGCGGAAGAACAACTAACTAAAAATCAAGATTGTGTTGCTAATATCAACCCAAGATATCTAAACTATACAGGACTTGATACACCGGCACAAACATCTCAAACTACAAAAGAATTGTTTAATGCGATAAGAGATGAATTATTAAGTAGAGGTTATACAGCGACTGGAGA
>Ga0315900_10000268_pt1 | contig 93607 bp, 66 predicted proteins | sample LakEriMetagenome_FD_203521 | JGI IMG/M metagenome (GOLD analysis project Ga0315900, IMG submission 203521) | Freshwater fungal communities from buoy surface, Lake Erie, Ohio, United States - Buoy 12 MA114 | ecosystem: Environmental > Aquatic > Freshwater > Lake > Lake biofilm | place: USA: Lake... | reverse complement strand
GGTGGCGAAGCCCTCGGTCTGCGCGCGCACGCCGAGCAGGGTCGACTGCAGGCCGGCGCCGAGCATCAGGATGCCCATGCCGAGCAGCAACGGCCAGGTGCTGGCGAACAGGCTTGCCGGCATGGGGGCGGTCCTTGCGGGGGCGGAGAAGGGCGCGGATTATAGCTGCGGGTCTCGGGGTAACGGGGGCGGTTTCCATCCATGCGACGCGCGATGCTTCGGATATCCGGGCGGTTGGCCGGTCTGCTGGTGTTCTGTTGCGGTGCGGTCACGGCGGACGCGGCGACCCCGCCGGCCGGGGCGCCCCGTCTGCAGGTCAACGGCGAGACGGTGGTCGGGGCACCGTCGCCCACGCCTGGCATCGACGCCTACCTCGGCTTGCCGTTCGCTGAGCCGCCCGTCGGCGGACTGCGTTGGCGCGCGCCCGTGGACTTCGTGGGCCGGGGCGTGACCCGTACGGCCACGGCGTTCGCGCCCGCCTGCATGCAGAGCATGCGCATCCTCGACTGGTATCGCGGCATGGCCGAGCGTTTCGGCGCCGAGCGCTCGGTGTTCCCCGACCTCGCGGTCAGCGAGGACTGCCTGTATCTCAATGTCTGGGCGCCGCGGCAGCGGGGCGAGGGTCCGCTGCCGGTGATGGTGTTCTTCCACGGTGGCAGCAACCGCAGCGGCTGGTCCTACGAGCCGAACTACCACGGTCATCGGCTCGCGGCTGAGGGCGCGGTGGTGGTCACGATCGCCTACCGCCTCGGCGTGTTCGGGTTCTTTTCGCACCCGCAGCTCGCGGGCGAGCGTGGCGCACAGGCAAACTTCGGTCTCTGGGACCAGCTCGCCGCGCTGCGTTGGCTACAGCGGCACATCGCGGCTTTCGGCGGCGATCCGGACCGCATCACGCTGTTCGGCGAGTCGGCGGGCGGCGGTGACATCGCCGCGCTCATGCTGTCGCCGGCGGCGCGCGGTCTGATGCATCGCGCCATCATCCAGAGCGGCGGCGATTTCGGCTGGCCCGGCATCCGCACGCTCGAGGCCGAGCAGCAGCGCGGGCTCGAGCTCGCGCGCGCCTTCGATGCGGAGCGACCACCCGATATCGAGGCGCTGCGACGCATCGATGCGACGCGCTTGCTCGAGGTCGGCGAGCGTGTGTTCAGCAAGCATTACCACGCTCCGGTGGTCGACGGCGTGGTCGTGACGGGTCAGCTCCGCGAGCAGCTCGCCGCGGGCGACTGGCCTGTGCAGCAGCTGCTGATCGGCACCAACGCCAACGAGTACTACTCGGCGGATCAGCGCGGCGCGGGCGCTGCCGCCATCGACGCCGCGGTGGCGGCAGCTGAGGTGCTGAAGACCGCCGAGGTCCGCGCGGCGCTCCGCTCGACGCCGGATGCGGCCGATGCCATCGACCGGCTCGCCACCGCCGATTCCATGCTCTGCCCGGCGCAGCAGCTGGCCTCAGAGGTCGCCGGCGGTGGACGCCCGGTGTGGATGTACCTGTTCTCGCGGGTCCGCGAGGGCGCGGCCGCGGCCGAGCTGCGCGCCTACCATGGCGCGGAGCTGCCCTATGTCTTCGGTACGCACGACGCGTGGTTGCCGACATCGGCCGATGATGAGCGGCTGACCCGCGAGATGATGCAGGCGTGGGTGCGCTTCGCCGCCACCGGATCGCCGGATCCCTCCGGCGCGCCGCATGTGCGCGGTGCGGAGCCGCAGTGGTGGCCCTATGGAAGCGCAGCGCTCCGCAGGGTGCTGCGGTTCGATGCGACCTCGGAGCTGGTCCCGTCCCCGGAGCCGGTGCTGTGCCGGATCTATCGCGAGCGCACGGTCCGCTAGGGCGCCGTTGCGAGCCTCTCGCAGAAGAGACGGATGCGTCGGCAAGCTTCGACGATGGACGCTTCATCGATGGCGAAGCTCAAGCGTACGAAGCCGCGGGTCTGCTCTCCGAAAGCGAGGCCATCCATCACCGCGACGCCGTGCGTCCGGAACAGCTGTTCGGTGAACGCCGTGCTGTCGAGACCGGTGCCACGGATGTCGAGCAGCAGGAACATGCCGGCTTGCGGCACGAGCACGGCGGTGCCCGGTACGCCGCGCAGATGCTCCACCATGAGCTTCGACCGCAGCTCGCAGTAATCGCGGGTCTTGCGCTCCGACTCGTCGGTCATGTCGAGCGCGACGAGCGCCGCCTCCTGGATGAACCCCGGCAGTCCGTACAGCATGCTGATGAGCAGGTTCTCGGCGTGGTCCATCAGCGTCTTGGGACCGACCATCCAGCCGGCGCGCCAGCCGCACATGGCGTGGGTCTTCGAAAGGCTGCCGAGGGTGATCACCCGCTCCGGCATCGTCTTCGCGAGGCCCGGCACCCGACCGCCCGGGGCGAGGCCGGCGTAGACCTCGTCGGCGACGATCCACAGGTCGTGCCGATGCGCGATATCGCCGATCGCAGCCCATTCCTCAGCCGAGAGGATGATGCCGGTGGGATTGCCGGGGTTGGCGAGGAACAGCGCTCGCGAGCGCGGCGTGATCGCAGCCTCGAGGTCGGCGGGGTCCAGCCGGAAGCCGTTCTGCGCGCGCAGCGGCACCGGCACCAGATGCGCGCCCGAGGATTTGAGCGTCCCAGGATAGGTGGCGTAGAACGGGTCGAAGGTCAGCACCTCGTCGCCTTCGCCGCTGATGCACATCGCTGCGGTGAGCAGGGCGTTCTGGGCGCCCGCGGTGACGACGATCTCGTCCTCGCCCACCGTCTGTCCCGAGCGCCGCTCGTGCAGCTTCGCGATGGCGCGTCGCAGGGTCTCGCGTCCCCGGGCGGTGGTGTAGTGGGTGTCCTCGGCGCGCAGCGCGGCGATCGCGCGGTCTACCACCGCGGTCGGGGTCGACAAAGCCGGGTCGCCGATGCTTAAAATGATGACGTCTTCGCCCCGATCCTGTGCGGCCTGTGCCGCGTAGTGGGTGCGCCAAGCGTCCGCACCGTCCCCTGCGATGCGCGTCACCAATTGCGAGAATTTCACGCCGATGAGCCTAGCAGCAAGACCCCTCGGATGTCACATCGTGGACCTGCTGGCCGCGAACGGCATCGACACCGTGTTCGGCATCCCGGGCGTGCACAACCTCGCGCTCTACCGCGGGCTCGACCGCCGACGCGATGTGCGCCATGTGCTCACGCGGCACGAGCAGGGCGCAGCTTTCGCCGCCGACGGCTATGCACGCATGACCGGTCGTACGGCGGCGGCCTTCGTCATCTCCGGACCCGGCGTCACCAACGCGCTCACCGCCGTCGCGCAAGCACGGTCGGATTCGGTGCCGATGATCATCGTCGCGAGCACGCCGGCGGGCGCTTCGCTCGGCCGCGGCTGGGGTCTGCTGCATGAACTCAAGGACCAGCACGGTGTGATGGATGCCGTGCTCGATCTCTCCTGCACCGCGCGCTGCGCCGAGGAGGCGCAGGCCTTTCTGCGCCGCGTGTTCGAGGAGTACGCGGCCGGGCGAATGCGTCCCGCGTACCTCGGCGTACCGCTCGATCTGCTCGCCGAGGATACGACGCTGCCGGTCGAGGTGTTCGCGGCGCCCGCAAGATCGCTGGCGTCGGCCAGACCTCAGGTATCGGCAGAGCAGGTGAGGCGCGTGGCCGACTTGCTGTCCCGTGCCCAGCGTCCCATGGTCATCGCCGGCGGCGGCGCACGCGGTGCGGCATCGGCGCTGCGTGAGATCGTCGAACGCCTCGACGCCTATCTCGTCACCACCGCCGCGGGCAAAGGGATCCTGCCCGAGCTGCATCCCGCCAACCTCGGCTGCTCGCTGCCGTATGCGCCGACGCAACGGTTGATCGCTGAGGCCGATGTGGTGCTCGCGGTCGGCACGGGGCTCTCGGAGACCGACATCTACACCTCGGATCGCCAGGCCGTCCGAGGCCGTTTGGTGCGGGTCGATGTCCGCGAGCTCGCGGACGAGCGGCATCCTGCCGTCGAGTCGGTGTGCAGCGACGCCGCGTCGTTCGCGGGCGCTCTCTTGGCGGCCTTGGCGGAGCGCGGATCAGCGGACTCCGGGTGGCGATCATCCGCAGGTGCGGCGTCGGTATACCGCGCTGCGATGGACGCCGGGCTCGATGCGCCGTCACGCGTGCTGGCGCGCGGGCTCGCCGCGATCCGTGCTGCGCTTCCTGCCGACGCCGTAGTGTTCTCCGACATGACGCAGATCGCCTACCTCGGCAACTACGCGTTCCCGATGGACATCCCCGGGGGTTGGCACCATCCGTCGGGCTACGGCACGCTCGGTTTCGCGATGCCCGCGGCGCTCGGCGCCAAGATCGCGGCACCGCAGCGTCCGGTGTTGGCGTTGCACGGCGACTATGGGCTGCAGTTCACGATCCAGGAGTTGGGTACCGCGGTCGAGGCGGGCGTCAGCCTGCCCATCGTCGTCTGGAACAACGCTGCGCTCGGTCAGATCCGCGATGACATGATCGCCTCGGGTATCGCGCCGATCGGCGTGGTGGCGCGCAACCCGGACTTCGTCGCGCTTGCCGAAGCTTGGGGTGCACGCGGTCTTCGGGTCGACAGGGCAGCGGGCTTGACCGCCGCGGTCAGGGCGTCGCTCGGTCATCAGGGTCCGACGCTCATCGAGGTGGATGCAGCGGCGTTCGCCGCGTCGTCCGGGTAAGGGAAGTCAGCGCCGCCAGCCCGGGTTGACCCGCTCCAGCATCCGCAGGAGCGCCGTCCACGCGAGGTCGTTCGGTTCGTTCACGAGATGCGGCTCGGGCGGCGGAGGCGGGGCGTTGAACTGCCGTTCAGCTTTGCGGCAGATGTCCTCCGGCGGCAACGAAAGCGGTTGGCCGGTGCTCTGCGCCGCGAGCTGGATCTCACAGGCCTTCTCCAGATAGAACATCCGCAGAAAGGCCTGGGCCACCGTGGCACCCACCGTGAGCAGCCCGTGGTTGCGCATGATCATGACCGGCTTGTCGCCGAGGTCGTGCACCAACCGCTGCCGTTCGTCGAGGTCGTAGGAGATGCCCTCGTACGCGTGGTAGGCGATGCGGCCGTAGAACTCCAGCGAGATCTGGTTGACGGGCAGCAGCCCGTCGCGCTGCGCGGCGACCGCACAGCCGGCGAGCGTGTGGGTGTGGATGATGCAGTGGGCATCGTCGCGCGCTTCGTGGACGGCGCCGTGGATGACGAAGCCCGCGAGGTTGATCGGCGGTGTGCGTGACCCGACCGGTGTGCCGTCGGCCTCGAGCAGCACGAGGTCCGAGGCCGTGATCTCGTCCCACATCATGCCGTAGGGGTTGATGAGATAGCGCCGCTCGGGGCCCGGCACACGCACCGTGCAGTGCGTGTGGATGAGGTCCGTCATGCGGAAGTGCGCGAGCAGCCGATAGCAGGCTGCGAGGTCCTCGCGCAGGGAGCGGTGCTCCGCCATGGGGTCGTCACCCATGGCGGAGCCCGACCGACCGGTCCTTCCTGTCGCGGGTCAGAACTTCTGCGTGAACTTGATGCCGAAGGTGCGCGGCTGCGGCCGCACGCCGTAGGGCTGGACTCCGCAGACCGACTCGGCGCACTGCGAGGTCTTGTAGAGCGCCGCGTCCTCGTTGCCGACGTTCTGCACGAACAGGTCGATGCTGTAGTTGTCCTTGCTGATGCCGGCGCTGAGGTCCGCTGTGGTGTTGGCCTCGATGTCGCCGATGATCGCCGCGGCATCGAGCGCGAGGCGGGAAGCCGCCTTGCCCGAGTGGGCGACCGACCCCTGCACATAGGCGTCGAAGCTGCCGAGGCCGAAACCGTAGCGGGCGACGATGTTGCCCTTGAACTTCGGGGTGATCGGCAGCGCCGTGCCCTTCGGTGCGTTGACGGAAGTGATGTTGCCCGCCGCATCGAAGTTGACGTAGTCGCTCTTGAGTTCGGAGTCGTAGAACGCCGCGGTGGCCGAGATCAACAGGTCATCGGTGGCCAGCCACTGCAGCTGGGTCTCGAGACCCTTCACATCCGCCGAGGGTCCGTTGTCCACCTGGGTGATGCCGTTGGCGCCCTGGAACGAGATCTGGAAGTCGTCCCACTGCTGCAGGAACAGCGCGCCGTTGAACTGCAGGCGGTTGTCCATCCAGGTGGTCTTCCAGCCGAGCTCGTAGTTCGTGAGGAAGTCCGAGATGTAGTCGCCGGCGAACGGGTTGCGGTTGATGCCGCCCGGGCGGTAGCCCTCCGACCAGGTGGCGTAGAGCATCGCGTCTTCGCTGGCCTTGTAGCGCAGGTTCACACGGCCGATGTTCTCGCTCTCCGAGATGCCCTTGTCCACGTTCTGGCAGGGCGCGTCCTTGTACTGCTTCTGCGACTTGCAGCGGTACTCGCCGTTACGCGACCAACCCTGGCCCATCGGCGAGAACGCGCCCGAGCCGCCGTTCGCGACCGCGCCGGGTTCGGAGCCGCTGGGCGCGCGCGCCGGGCTGAATCCGAGGCCGTAGCCGAAGAAGCCCTTGACCGTGACCTCCGGCTTGAAGAAACGGGCACCGACGGTGAGTTCCAGCTTGTCGGTGATGTCGTAGGCGATCTGGCCGAACACCGCCTGGTCGGTGTCGACGCGGTCGAGGCTGTTGAGGTAGACGACCCCGGGGAACTTGTCGCCGTTCGGTTCGTCGCGGTTCATGAGCATCGAGTCGGCGAGGCCCGGGATGTTGCCGAAGGGCTGCTCGAAGTCGTGCGTCTGCTTCTGGTAGAAGAAGCCGATCAGGCCGCGCATGCGCTTGGTCGGGTCGGTGCTGAGCCGCAGCTCGTGGCTCTGCTTCTGGTAGGCGTCGTTGTTGATGAAGCTGTGGGACGGGTTGGGGCGACCACCCGCGTTGTTCAAGAACAGGCCGGCGAAGTAGCCCGAGGTGTAGAGGTTGTCGTACCAGTAGGAGTAGTCGGAGTAGTCGAAGGACGCATCGACATCACGGTCGAGGTAGTTGCCCGAGTAGGTGACATCGAGCGAGCCGATCTGGCCTTCCACCGTGAGACCGAGCTGGTACCACTTGTCTTTGACATACTCCTCGCGGAAGTGCTTCACGGCGTAGGTGCCCGGCGCGAAGCTGCTGAGATCGTCGCCCCAGGAGCCGCGTCCCTTCTGGTCCTGGATCTGCGCGGTCGGGGTGATGGTCCAGTCGTCGTTGAGCTCGATGCGCAGCGCGGCGCGGGCGCCGGTGGTGTCGAGGGTGTTGTAGTCGTCCTTCGCCAGGTCGTTGTTGTTGACCGTGAAGTTGTCGGCGGCGGTGCTCACATCGCCCGGATACAGGCGGGTACCGCGCAGGTTGTCGATCCAGCCGCCTTTCTTGGCCTTCCAGCCCACGATGCGCAGCGCGGAACGGTCGCCCAGCGGGATGTTCACATGACCTTCGGCGACATAGCCGTTGCCGCCGTCGCTGATGGTGTTGCCTTCGAGCGCGTAGCCCGCCGAGAACTTACCGATCTCGGGCTTGTTGGTGATGATGCGGATCGTGCCCGCCTGCGAGCTCGCGCCGTACAGCGTGCCCTGCGGGCCGGCGAGGGCCTCGACGCGCGCGACATCGTAGAGGTGCAGGTCGAGGTTGCCCTGGATGGTGGTGATGGGCTGCTCGTCGAGGTAGGTGCCGACGCTCGGCTGCGAGGTGGTGGCCTGACCGTCGCCGCCCGTCACGATGCCGCGCATGTAGACCGCGGAGAAGCCGGCGCCCGCACCGATGCTGGGCGTCGCGGCGACGCTCGGCAGCATGCGGACATAGTCCGTGAAATTGTTGATGTTGAGCTGCTCGAGCTTCTCGGTGCTGATCGCGTCGATGCTGATCGGCACATCCTGCATGTTCTCGCTGCGCTTCTGCGCGGTGACCACGACCTCTTCGAGGCCGCCGCTGTCCTGCGCCATCGCGGCCTGTCCGGCGACGGCGGCGATGACCGCTGCGGCGATGGGTGTGTGGTTGCGGAGGACGGGCTGGGTGGAGGGTGCAGATCCGGCGCGACGAGTGCTCATGAAGAGTCTCCCACTTGTTGTTCGAAGTCCCTGTCGGGAGATTACGCCAATGGGATGCCCGCGCAATAGGGGGTGGGGCAGCGTGCGTTGTGTGGTCGCCACGGAGGCGGCGAGGCGGGCGGTCAGAGGTCCGCGGGCACCCGCGGGTAGGCATCCAGGACCGGTCCCAGCGCTTCCTTGAGGGGGGCGAGCCAGGGGTCGAAGCGCCGCCACTGGTCCATGCCGTCGCGGTAGATGGGTTGCCGGACCTGTTCGGAGCTCGCGGTCCGGACCGGTCGGTCGTTCTCGAAGAACCGCAGGCAGCCGGGGTCGAAGGGCAGGCCGCAGTAGTCGAGCAGACGGCGCACTTCGGTCTCGGTGTCTTCGACCATCTGCTCGTAGATGACGCGATGGACGCGTCCGGGAAGCACGGCATCGAAGTGCGCCATCAGCGCGACATAGTCGCGATAGTAGCTGCCCATGTCGCCGAGACCGTAGCTGAAGCGTTGGCCGCGGGCGTAGAGCTGCTTGAAGTTGGAGAAGCAGCACCCCAACGGGTGGCGGCGGGCGTCGATGATGCGGGCGTCCGGAAGGATGCTGTGGATCAGCCCGACATGCAGGAAGTTGTTCGGCATCTTGTCGATGAAGTGCGGACGGTCGGTCTTGCGGTAGACGCGCGTGCCCTGCAGGTACTCCTCCCCGAGCGACTCGAGCGCCGAGCCGTCCAATGAGGCGAGGACCTCCGCGTAGCCGTTCATCCCGGCGTCGTCGGCGCGCTCCCGCAACCTTCTTGCCATCGCGATGATGTTGGGCAGCTCCGAGGTGCCCTCGACGGCCGGGTGGCTGGCGAGGATCTGCTCGATGAGCGTGGACCCCGCGCGCGGCATCCCGACGATGAAGATGGGCGACGCCGATCGGTGACCGGTGCCGTTCCGGCGCGCGAAGAACTCCGGGGTGAAGAGCTGCTCGAGGCGCCGCATCCGCGCCGTGTTGAGCGCCCGGTCGAACGGCAGCCTCTCCCGTTGCAAGGCGTTGCCGCGGTCGTAGTGCTTGAACGCGGCCTCGTCGTTGCCGGCGTCCTCCTGCGCCTTGCCCAGCGCGAAGTGGAGGTTGAGACGATCGGTGTCGCTGAGCGAGGGCTCGGACACCCGGCGCTGCATGGTGGCGATGTCGGTGGGCGTGAAGCGGAAGGTCTTGAGATTGGCGAGGCTCCAATACGCCTCGCCCATGGTGGGCTCGCGCGCGATGCTGGCGCGGTAGGCCGCGATGCAGTCGTCCCGGCGGCCGGCGGTCTTGAGCACATGACCGTAGCTCAGCCAGACCTTGGCGTTGCCGGGGTACTCGGCGAGCAGCCGGTCGTAGATCGCGCAGGAGCGCTCGACCTCGCCCACATGGCTCAAGAGCACGGCGTGCAGGTTGCGGTAGCTCGGGCTCACCGGGTCGGCAGCGAGCAGCGTCTCGACCTCCTTCAAGGCCTCGGCCGCGCGGTTGTCCCGGTGCAGCAGCACCGCGCGCGCGTAGCGCGCAGGCTGGAAGTTCGGGGCGAGCTCGAGGCAGCGCTCGAGCAGATGCCCCGCCGCACGGTTCTGGCCGCAGCGCACGGCGACCTCGGCGAGCATGCGGATCGCCGGCACATCGGTCGGCGCCTGCTTGAGGTGATCTTTGAGCAGGCGCTCGGCTCGCGGCATGTCGTTGGCCAGCATCGCGGCGGCGGCATGCTGCAGCGAGGGGTTGCGCGAGGCGCACTGCACATGTCGGGCGTAGGCGGCATCGGCTTCGGCGGTCTCGCCCGTCGCCATGAGATGGTCGGCGAGCGTACGCCAGGCTTCGGGGTGGGTCGGCTGCAGGCGCAGCACCTCGCGCAGCGCGGCGATGGCGGTATCCCCTTGCCCGGCGGCACCGAGCGCGAGCGCGCGCTCGTAGAGGGCGGGAAGCCACTCAGGGCGTTCCTGCAGCAGCGGGTCGAGGAGGGCCAGCGCGGCGGCGGCATCGCCACCGCGACGCTTGGCGGCGGCCTGCAGCAGCCGGGCCGGCGGATGGCCGGGGACCGCGGCGAGGATCTCGCTCGCCTGCGCGTAGGCGAGCGCGGGGTCCTGCTCGAGCAGGCGCAGCGTCTGCGCCATCGCGACATCGAGGGTGCCGGTGGGGGCCGGGGCGTCGCTCATGCCCCGAATCCTAACCGAAAGGAGGTGCGGGACAGCAGGCGCTAGACGTTGGAGTCGGGCGCAGCGGCTTTGCGGCGCGCCATGAAATCCAGCAGCGCCTCGTCGACGGCCGGGTCCAGCGGCGGCTCGACATATTCCTCGAGCAGCTTCTTGTACTGTCGGTTGGCACGCTGCGCCATGTCGAGCGCGCCCTCGGCGTCCCACTGCTCGAAGCTGTTGTTGTCGGCGAGCGGCGAGCGGTAGAACGCGGTCTCGAAGTTGGCCTGGGTGTGGGCGCAGCCGAGGAAGTGCTTGCCGGGGCCGACCTCGTTGATGGCGTCCATCGCCTGGCCGTTCTCCGAGACATCCACCCCCGCGAGCATGGTGTGGAACATGCCCGCCTGGTCGACATCCATCATGAACTTCTCGTAGCCCATGGCGAGGCCGCCCTCGAGCCAGCCGGCCGTGTGCAGCACGAAGTTCACGCCGGCGAGCACCGTCGGCAGCATGGTCTGGGCCGATTCATAGGCGGCCTGCGCATCGGCGACCTTTGAGGCGCAGAGGCCGCCGCCGGAGCGGAAGGGCACACCGAGCCGCCTCGCGAGCGCCGCCATGACATAGAGCACCAGCGCGGGTTCCGGCGTGCCGAAGGTCGGCGCACCCGACTGCATCGACATCGACGACGCGAAGCTGCCGAAGATCACCGGGGCACCGGGGTTCAGCAACTGCACGAGCGCCATGCCCGCGAGCGCCTCGGCCAAGGTCTGGGTGGCGGTGCCGGCGACGGTCACCGGCGCCATCGCACCCGCGAGGATGAACGGTGTGACGAGGCTGCCCTGGTTGGCGCGCGCGTAGACCTTGAGCGCGCCCAGCATGGTCGCGTCGTAGGTCATCGGCGAGTTGACGTTGATGAGGCTGACGAGCGCGGTGTTCGGCTTGCCGGTAAGCGGGTCGATGTAGCGGTCGCCCATCGCGATCTTCGCCATCTCCACCGAATCGGCGGCGCGCTCGGGCGCGGTCACCGAGCCCATGAACGCCTTGTCGCTGTACTTGATGTGGCTGTACAGCATGTCGAGGTGGCGCTTGTTGACCGGCAGATCGACCGGTTCGCAGATGGTGCCGCCCGAGTGGTGCAGCGAGTTCGCCATATAGGCGAGCTTCACGAAGTTACGGAAGTCCTCGATGCGCGCGTAGCGGCGGCCTTCGTCGAGGTTGCGCACGAAGGGCGAGCCGTAGGCCGGGGCGAACACCGTGGCATCCCCGCCGATGCGCACATCGCGCGCCGGGTTGCGGGCGATCTGGGTGAACTCGCGGGGCGCATGCTTCTGGATCAACTCGCGGCACATGCCGCCCGGGAAGCGCACACGCTCGCCGTCGACCTGCGCACCGGCTTTGCGGAAGATGTCGAGGACCTCGGGGTCCTCGCGGAACTCTATGCCGGTCTGCTCGAGGATGCGGTCGGCGTTGCGTTCGATGATCGAGAGCCCCGCATCGTCCAGCACCTCGAAGCGCGGGATCCGCCGCACGATGTAGGGCGCGGACGCGGCGCCGCGGGCCGTACGGGCCGCGCGCTTGGCGTCCCGGGCGTTCGGGCGTCGGGCGCCCGCGGGTGCTGTCGTGGGGTCGGTCATGGTCAAAAAAGTATGGGCAGCGGGAGCGTCGGGGACTGACCCAATTGCGTCATCGCCTTGTCCGGCTGCGCCGTCAGTAGGCGGCTTTTTGATACTCGCCGCGGCTCTCCGGGTCACCGAGCGAATAGTAGTCGCCTTTGTCCGCGACGAAGATGTGGCCGGCCAAGGTCAATCCGCTCGGGCCGTCGATCGCGCCCGCACAGACCGAGGTCACCGCTTGGCCGTCGCGCTTCCAGAAGAGCGACGAGCCGCAGCGGCCGCAGAAACCGCGCTGGGCCTCGCCGCTGGAGCGGTACCACTTCAGGGAGCGGTCGCTCACCATGTGCAGATCGGCATCTGCCGTGTGCGTGGACGCCCAGTGGTGGCCGGTCTGCTTGCGGCACTGGGTGCAGTGGCAGGCGATGACCCCGTCGAGCGGGCCGCGCAGTTCGAAGCGGACGTCGCCGCAGAGGCAGGAGCCGGTCTTCATGTGCGGTGTTCCTCACGCAGTCGTGCGATGTGTTCCGGGCCGACGCCGCAGCAGCCGCCGAGCGCGTGCGCGCCGAGACGACGCCACTCCCGTGAAAGGGCGGCGTATTCGTCGGGCGGCGCGACGCCGATGAACTTCCAGTCCGGCGCCTCGTAGCGGCCGCACTCGGGGTAGGCGGCGGTCGGACCGGACCAATGGCGGCGCAGCACCTCGAGCGCGGGCAGCGTGTCGTCGACCGAGGTATGCATGATGGCCATCACATCAGGCTGCAGGGCTGCGAGCCCGGCCGCGACCGGGCCGAGCTCGCAATCCTGCCGTCCGAAACCGACCAGTCGGCCATCGGAAGCGCGCTCGACGGAGAGCCCGATCCATACCGGCAGCCCGCTCGCAAGCGCCTCCTCGCAGGCCCAGCGTGAGTAATCGAGGTCCCGCATCATCTCCATGATGATGAACTCCGCGCCGCCGTCGCGCAGGCTCGCGGCCTTGCGTGTGAAGAGGGCCCTTGCAGCGTCTTCGCTCCAGCCGTGGTCGAGTTGGGTGCGGTCCGAACCCGGCACCGTCGGACGCATCGTCGACATGGACCCTGCGATCACGGCGCCGCTGCCCGCCGCCGCCTCGCGCGCGACGCCGAGCGCGACGGCGTCGATGCGCTCCATCTCGCCCAAGCGCCCGAAGTGCTCGAGCAGCAGCGGACTGCTGGCGAAGGTGTTGGCGGTGACGACCTCGGCGCCGGCGGCGAGGTAGGTGCGGTGCACATCGCGGACGATGTGCGGGTGGCTCAAGTTCGCCTCCGCGCACCACAGCGCCGTGCTCATCGGTGCGCCTTGCCGCTGGATCTCGGTGCCCACGCCGCCGTCGAGCAGCACGGCCTCGCCGTCGCGCATCCGACGCAGCAGGTCGGCATAGCCCGGTGTGCTCATGGCTGCGCGTTCCCGCCCTCGCGCGTCACGCGCGCATGCGCGAGCCGGTCGGGTCGAAGGCCGGACCGGTCAAGCGGACCGCGGGCCGACGATCGCCGATCAGTTCCACCGCGAAGCCCGTCGTGGCCTGCGCCGAGGCGGTGTCGACATAGCCGAGCGCGAGCGATCTGCCGACCGAGTGGCCGTACGCGCCCGAGGTCACCCAGCCCACGACCTTGCCGTCGAGCCAGATCGGCTCGTCGGCGATGGCATCGCAGTCCGTGGCGTCGATCTCGAGCGTGATCAGCTTGCGGGCGCCGCCGCCCGTCTTCTCGGCGAGCGCCGCGTCACGGCCGACGAACTCGGGCTTCTTGAGGTCCACGAAGCGGTCGAGACCGGCCTCGAAGGGACCGTAGATGGGGCGGTACTCGCGCGCCCAGCTGCCGAAGCTCTTCTCCATGCGCATGGCGTTGAGCGCCCGACCGCCGAAGTGACGCAGTCCGAGCGGCTTGCCCGCCTCGACGAGGCGGTCGTAAAGGTTGCGCTGGAACTCGTTCTTCACCCAGATCTCGTAGCCGAGATCGCCGGTGAACGACAGCCGGCCGACGAGCGCCGGCACGAGACCGACGTCCATGGCGCCGAAGGACATGAAGGGGAAGGCCTTGGTGGAGAGGTCCTCGTCCACCAAAGATTGCAGCAGCTCGCGCGAGGCGGGGCCGGCGATGGAGAAGCCGAGCCATTCCATCGCGCAGGCGCGCACCTGTACATCGAAGCCGGCGGTGCGCGCCTCGAACCAGCGCTGGTAGAAGCGCTCCGCGGCGTAGGTGCCGACCAGCAGGAAGCTCTCGGGTCCCATGCGGCACATTGTGAAATCACCGATCAGACGGCCGCGCTCGTTGAGCATCGGGGTGAGGGCGACGCGACCGACGGCCGGCACCTTGTTGGCCATGATGGTCGCGAGCCAGCGTTCGGCGTCGCGGCCGGTGACCTCGAACTTGCCGTAGTTCGAGATCTCGATGAGGCCGACGGCATCGCGCACGGCGCGGCATTCGGCGCCGACATGCGCATGGGCGCTGGAGCGGCGGAAGGTGACCTCTTCCTCCGCAGGCTTGCCCTTGGGCGCGAACCACAACGCGTGCTCGAGGCCGCAGTAGTCGCCCCACAGCGGGTTCTCGGCCTGCATGCGGTCGTAGACGGGTGTGGTCTTCAGCGGGCGCGCCGCCGGCAGCTCCTCGTTGGGGAAGCGGATGCGGAAGCGGCGCGAGTAGTTCTCGCGCACCTTGGTGTTGGTGTAGCGGCGCGTCGCCCATTCGCCGTAGCGCGCGACATCCATGCCCCAGATGTCGGCACCCGGATCGCCGTCGACCATCCAGTGCGAGAGCGCGAGGCCGACGCCGCCGCCCTGGCTGAAGCCCGCCATGACGCCGCAGGCGACCCAGAAGTTGCGCATCCCGGGCACGGGGCCGACCAGCGGGTTCCCGTCCGGCGCGAAGGTGAACGGGCCGTTGACGATCTTGCGGATGCCGACCTCACCGAGCCGCGGGAAATGCTTGAAGCCCACCTCCAGGCTCGGCGCGATGCGCTCGAGGTCGTTCGGCAGCAGGTCCTGGCCGAAGTCCCAGGGCGTGGTGCGCGGCGACCAGGGGACGCCCGCGCGCTCATAGGTGCCGAGCAGCACGCCGCCGCGCTCCTGGCGCATGTAGATCTCGCCCTCGAAGTCGATGACATGCAGAAGTTCCGGTTGTCCGGCGAGCTCAGGGATGTCGTCGGTGATGATGTACTGGTGCTCCATCGCGAGGATGGGGAGCTCGAGGCCCACCATACGACCGACCTCGCGCGCCCACAGGCCGCCTGCGTTCACCACATGTTCGGCGTGCACATTGCCCTGCTCGGTGATGACGTCCCAGCTGCCGTCGGCGCGCTGCTTGAGGTCGACGACACGGCACTGGCGCACGATCTCGGCGCCGCCGATCTGCGCGGACTTGGCGTAGGCGTGGGTCACGCCGTACGGGTCGACATGGCCCTCGATGGGGTCGTAGATGGCGCCCACGAAATGACGCTCGTCGAGCAGCGGGAAACGCTTCTTGGCCTCGGTGGTGTCGATGAGGTCGAGGTCCATCCCGAGGTAGCGGCCGCGGGCGACGGTCATCTTCAACCAGTCGAGCCGCTCCGGCGTGCCGGCGAGCATCAGCCCGCCCGTGATGTGCAGTCCGCAGGACTGGCCGGAGATCTGCTCGAGCTCCTTGTAGAGGTTGATGGTGTATTGCTGGAGCTTGGCGACGTTAGGGTCGCCGTTGACGGTATGCATGCCGCCCGCGGCGTGCCAGGTCGAACCCGAGGTGAGCTCCGCGCGCTCGATGAGCATGACATCGCGCCAACCCGCCTTGGTGAGGTGGTAGAGCACGCTCACGCCCACCACGCCGCCGCCGATCACCACCACTCTTGCCGTATTCTTCATGTGCTGTGTCTTCCGTCTGGGTCAGCTGACCGGGGGAGCGCCGCCCTCCGCCGTGCGGCGGGCGACGAAATCGTTGAGCGCATCGACGACCGCGGGGTCGCGCGGCGGCGGCTGGTAGGCATCGACCACCTGGCGCCAGATCTCGCTGGCGCGCTCGGTCGCGGTCTTCGCGCCCGCCGCCTGCCAGTTGCCGAAGTTCTGCCAGTCCGACACCAGCGGCGAGTAGAAGGCGGTCCGATAACGCGCCATGGTGTGCGCGCAGCCGAAGAAATGTCCGCCGGCGCCGACCTCCGCGATCGCGTCGAGCGCGATGTCCTCGGTGCCGCCGCCCACAGGCTGGAACACCTCGGCGAACATCTGCAGCATCTCGATGTCGAGGATGAACTTCTCGTAGGAGGTGGTGAGGCCGCCCTCGAGCCAGCCGGCCGCATGCAGGATGTAGTTGCAGCCGCCCATCAGCGCGCCCCAGAGGCTCATCTCCGACTCGTAGGCCGACTGCGCATCGGCGCAGTTCGAGGCGGTGGCGTTCGAGGAGCGCCAGGGCAGGCCGATGTGGCGCGCGAGCTGGCCGGCGCCGAACGCCGCCTTCACATATTCAGGCGTGCCGAAGGCGGGCGAACCGGACTTCATGTCCACGTTCGAGGTGAAGCTGCCGTAGATGATCGGCGCGCCCGGGCGCACGATCTGCGCGAGCACGAGGCCGGCGAGCGCTTCGGCGTGGGCGAGGGTGAGCGCGCCCGCGATGGTGACCGGCGCCATCGCGCCCGCCAGCGTGAACGGCGTGATGATGAGCACCTGACCGGCTGCGGCGTAATCCATGATGCCGTTGGCCATCGGGATGTCGAGCTGCAGCGGCGAGTTGGTGTTGATGATCGTCGTGACGCAAGGCCGCGAGCGGAACTCCTCCTCCGTGAGGCCGTAGGCGATGCGGATCATCTCGAAGTTGTCGACCGTCTGGCCGGGGCCGCGGGCGTAGACCTTCGGGATCTTGTCCGACATCAGCAGCATCGCGCGCGTCGTCTCGAGATGGCGGAACTGCACCGGGATGTCCTGCGGCTCGACGAGGCCGCCGAGGCCGTGCAGCACCTCGAAGGACTGGCTGATCTTCAGGAGGTTGCAGAAGTCCTCGAAGCTGCCGGCGCGTTTGCCGCGCACCGAGTCCATGATGTTGGGCGGTCCGGAGGTCGGCGCGAACATCACATGCTTGCCCCACACCGGCATGTCGAACTCCGGCTTGGCGGCGCGCAGCACGATCTCGCGCGGCGCCATCGCGAGGCATTGCTCGACGAGGCCGCGGTCGAGACGGACGGTGAACTTCGACTCGTCCACCTGGCCGCCGCCGCGCCGATAGGCTTCGCGCGCTTCAGGCAGCAGCACCCGCATGCCCTGGTCCTCGAGCAGCTTGAGGGCGCTCGCGTGGATGGCGGCGACCTGATCGTCGGAGAAGACCTTCAGCGGTTCGAACGGATTGACGAGATGCCGATAGCGCGACTGGCGCGGCGGTGCGTCGGTCGCGGGTGCTGCGCCTGCGCGGCGGCGCGGTCGCCGATCGCCGGTCGTCGCAGAGGTCGGATCAGTCATGGTGTGCAGTGCTCATGTCCGGGGAAGGGTTGTGCTGGGCGCTGGTTCAGGCGCCGCCGCGTGTGCGGCGGCGCAGCGAGTCCCAGCCGATGTCGGCGGTCCAGCCGCCGTCGACCGGCAGCGTCACGCCGTTGATGAACGCGCTCCGCGTGGGGTCCGCGAGGAAGGCGATGGCTTCGGCGACATCTTGCGGGTGTGCGAAGCGCGCCATCGGCACGCGGTCGATGATGTCGGCGTCGGTGTAGGTGCCGGGTCCTTGGTCCGCCTCGTCCATCTCGGTCTTGATCCACCCCGGGCAGACCGCGTTGACGCGCACGCCGCGCCCGCCCCACTCGGCGGCGAGTGTGCGCGTGAGCCCGACCAGACCATGCTTCGAGGCGTTGTAGGCGCTGCGGTGTGCGACCGCGCGCAGGCCCGCGACCGAGGCGACATTGACGATGCTGCCGCGGCCGCGCGCGAGCATCTGTTTGCCGAAGCCGCGGCACAGCAGGAAGGGACCGAGCAGGTTCACATCCATGACGCGACGCCACTGCGCGGCGGTGATGTCCTCGGCGGGGATGATCTGGCTGATGCCGGCGTTGTTGACGAGCACATCGGCGGGGCCGAAGGCCGCGGCGGTCTCGGCGACGGCGCGCTCGACGAAGGTCTCGTCGGCCACATCGCCCGTGAGCGCGATCGCCGGACGCCCGGCGGCGCGCAGTTCAGCGAGCAACGCGTCCGGGGACTGGAGGTCGAGGAGCACCACGCGATGGCCGGTCTGCGACAGCAGCGTCGCCGTCGTCCGTCCCAAGCCTTGCGCGGCGCCGGTGATGACGGCGGTGCGCATGTCGTCGATGGCCATCTGTCGCAGACCTGTTCCCCGTTCAGCCTTCGATTATGAACAGCGCACCTGCAACCTCCAAGTCCGATCACGCCGACGGGGGCGGGGCGCAATCGGGCAATCGCGGGTCGCATTCCAAGTGTGTGCGCCGTCGACCGTGGGCTAGCATCGCCGCAGCCCATGAAGCGCCTCCCATGAAGATCGCGAAGCTCGAGACCTTCACCGACGAGTTCGTCTGCTTCGTCAAGGTCACGACCGACACGGGCGCGATTGGCTGGGGTCAGACCTCCACCTACAACGCCGACATCACGGCGACGGTGTTCCACCGTCAGGTCACGCCTTGGGTGCTGGGTCGCGACGCGACAGACATCCAAGCGCTCATCGACCGGGTCGAGGAGAAGGAGCACAAGTACCCGGGCAGTTACCGTTGCCGCGCGCTCGCCGGGCTCGATACCGCGCTCTGGGACCTGCAGGGACGCATCGCCGGCAAGCCGGTGGTCGAACTGCTCGGCGGCAAGCCGGGGCGGTTGCGGGCCTATGCTTCGTCGATGAAGCGCGACATCACGCCGCAGGACGAGGCGGCGCGGCTTGTCGCGCTGCGCGACGCCCACGGATTCACCGCCTTCAAGTGGCGCGTCGCCGCGGAGTGCGGGCGCGATGTGGACGAGTGGCCGGGCCGCACCGAGGAGATCGTGCCTACCGTATCGCGTGCGCTCGGCGACGGCGTCGACAAGCTGGTCGATGCCAACAGCGGCTACTCGCCGCCTCGGGCCATCCAGGTCGGTCGTCTGCTCGAGCAGGAGGGCATCGGCCATTTCGAGGAGCCCTGTCCGTACTGGCATCTCGAGCAGACCAAGCTCGTCACCGATGCGCTGTCGCTCGATGTCACAGGCGGCGAGCAGGACTGGGACCTCGCCACCTGGCAGCGCATGATCGAACTGCGCGCGGTCGACATCGTGCAGCCCGATGTCATGTACATGGGCGGGCTCACACGCACGCTGACCGTGGCGCGCATGGCGGAGCGGGCCGGGCTGCCGGTCACGCCGCACAGCGCGAACCTCTCGTTGGTGACGATGTGCACCATGCACCTGCTCGGCGCCATCCCCAACGCCGGCAAGTACCTCGAGCTTTCGATCGAGGGCGCGGATTACTATCCCTGGCAGCAGGACCTGTTCCTCGGCGACCCGTATCGGGTCGTCGACGGTCATGTGACGATCCCCGCCGCGCCCGGCTGGGGCGTCGAGATCAACCCGCAGTGGCTCGCCCGGGCGGCGTACCGCTGCGCAACCCTGGAGTGACGAGATGAAGTACGGATACATCGGCCTCGGCAACCTCGGCAAGCATCTCGCGGCGAGCCTGCGGCGCGCAGGCTTCGAAGTGGTGGTGAACGACCTGCACCGCGATGCGGCGAAGTCGCTGCTCGATGCGGGGTGCACCTGGGCCGATTCGCCGCGCGCGCTCGCCGAGCAGGTCGACTGCGTGATCACCTGTCTGCCGTCGCCGGCTGCCTCGAACACCGTGCTGACGGGGCCCGACGGCGTGCTGCAGGGCCTGCGGCGCGGCGGTACCTGGATCGAGATGAGCACCACCGACGAGGGCGAGATCAAGCGCATCGCGGCGCTCGCCGCCGAGAAGGGCATCTCCACCCTCGAGTGCCCGGTGACGGGCGGCGTGCACCTCGCGGCGCAGGGCAAGATCACGGTGCTGGTCGGCGGCGAACAGGCCGTGTTCGAGTCGCACAAGTCCGCGCTCGAGGCGATGGGCGGCCAGATCTTCTACATGGGCGAGCTCGGCAAGGCGAGCGTCATCAAGGTCATCACCAACATGCTCGCCTTCATCCACCTCGTCGCCTGCGGCGAGGCGCTGATGCTCGCCAAGCGCGGCGGTCTCGATCTCGCGCAGGCGTTCTACGCCATCAAGGCGAGCTCCGGTACGAGCTTCGTGCACGAGACCGAGGGGCAGCTGGTGCTCAACGGCAGCTACGACATCAACTTCACCATGGACCTCGCCTGCAAGGACCTCGGCTTCGCCTACGAGTACGGCCGCAAGTTCGGCGTGCCGCTCGAGATCGCCGGGCTCACCGAGCAGATCTTCCGTCGCGGCCGCTCGCAGTACGGCGGTGAGGCGCAGTCGACCCAGATCGTGAAGCTGCTGGAGGACGCGCTCGGCACGGACCTGCGCGCGCCCGGCTTCCCGAAGGTGCTGACCTAACGGCGATCCGTGCCGGTCGGCGCGAACAGCTGCGCCAGTTGGTCGATCATCGCGGGGCCGAGGTCGTCGGTGCTGCCGATGGCGACCGCGCGCTGGTAGTAGTCGCCGACCTCGTGGCCGATGCCGATGGCGACGAGCTCCACCTCCGAGCGGCGCTCGATCCAGCGGATGACCTCGCGCAGGTGCTGGTCGAGATAGCCACCGGGGTTCGCTGAGAGCGTCGCCTGGTCGAGCGGCACGCCGTCCGAGATCACCATCAGGATGCGGCGTTGCTCGCGACGCGCGGCGAGCCGTTGGTGCGCCCACCACAGCGCCTCGCCGTCGATGTTGTCCTTCATGATGTCGTCGCGCAGCAGCAGGCCGAGGTTGCGCCGTGCGCGGCGCCAAGCGGTATCGGCCGTCTTGTAGATGATGTAGCGGACATCGGTCAGGCGGCCGGGGTTGCGCGGTGCGCCCGCGGCGATCCAGTCGCGGCGCGCCTGACCGCCGTCCCACTCGCGGGTGGTGAAGCCGAGGATCTCGGTGCGCACGCCGCAGCGCTCCAGCGTGCGGGCGAGCAGATCGGCGCAGAGCGCGGTGAGCAGGATGGGCCGTCCGCGCATCGATCCGGAGTTGTCGAGCAGCAGCGTCACCACCGTGTCGCGGAACTCGATCTCGCGCTCCTGACGGAAGGCGAGCGGGGCGATCGGGTCGGTGAGCACGCGCGACAGGCGCGCCGGGTCGAGCGTGCCCTCGTCGACATCGAACTGCCAGCTGCGCCGCTGCTGGGCGAGCAGGAAGCGCTCGAGCCGACGCGCGAGGCGGGCGACGATGCCGGGAAGCTGCCGCGACTGCTCGTCGAGCGCCGCACGCAGGCCATCGAGCGTGGCGGCGTCGCAGAGCTCGCCCGCATCGAGGGTCTCGTCATGCCGCGTGGTGAAGATCCGGTAATTGCGGTCGGGTCGTCCCGACTCGTCGGCGCCCACGCGGCTCAGGCGCTGGCCTTCCGGCGACTGCTGCTGCTCGCCGTCGCCGTCCGCCCTCGGCGAGGCGGGCTCCGCGGCCGGATCCTTGGGTGCGATGTCCGGCTCTTCGTCCTCGGTGATCTCGCGCGCTTCCTGCACCTCGGGCGCGGGCGCATCGGTGGGCTTGGGGGTGGGCGGCGGGGTGCGCGCCGCCTGGTCGGCCGTCGCCGGGCCCTTCGCGTCACGCGTTTCGGAGGGCGGCGGGAGTTCGTGACCGAGGCCGAGCGCACGCAGCACGCCGTGCTGCGCCGCAGCGAAGGCCGGCTGATCGTCGACGGCGTCGAGCAGTGTCGGCAGCGTCTTGGCGAGGCGTTGGTCGAGGAAGCCTCGCCAACGATCGACCAGCGCTCGCGCCTCCTCAGGCACCGCGGTCCCGGACAGACGCTCCCGCACCAGCAGGACGAGCGCTTGGGTCATCGCGGCCGAGCCGTCGGCCGGGCCGCGCAGCACACCGCTGCGCTGCAGGTCATCGCGCAGCGCGGCGTCCACATTGGCCGCGACGCCCATCAGGTCGCGTGCGCCCATGGACTGACAGCGGATGTCCTCCAACGCATCGAACAGCGCCCGCGCGCGGGGACCGGTCGGACGCTGTGCGGCATGGACCGCCGCATCGTGGAAGGCGCGTCGCAACGCGAGCCGGTCGGCTTGACCGCGCGACAGGGCCAACGCCAGCGGCGAGAGCTCCGCCGGCGTCGGCGGCAGCAGCATCTTGTCGCCTTCGAGCCGAGGGCCTGCCGGGCCGAAGACCACCTGCAGCTCGCCGTCGGCGGCGAGCGCACGCGTCGCGGGCCCCAAGGCTCGTTCGAACGGGCGCGGGGCTTCGGGCTTGGCGGGGATCAACGCGACCTCAGAGGACCTTGATGTGCGGGTCGGTCAGCGGCAGGTCGGCGCCGAAAGCGCGCTGGTAGAACTCGGCGATGATCGGCCGCTCGAGCTCGTCGCACCGGTTGAGGAAGCTGACGCGGAACGCGAGCCCCATATCGCGGAAGATCTGCGCGTTCTGCGCCCAGGTGATGACGGTGCGCGGGCTCATCACGGTGGAGATGTCGCCGTTCATGAACGCGTTGCGGGTCATGTCGGCGACCCGGACCATCGCCTTGATGCTGCGCTGTCCGTCGGCATCGCCGTAGCCCGTCACCTTGCCCGAGACGATGGCGGCCTCGATGTCGTGGGGGAGGTAGTTGAGCACCGCGACGATGGACCAGCGGTCCATCTGGCCCTGGTTCACCTGTTGCGTGCCGTGGTAGAGGCCCGAGGCGTCGCCGAGTCCGATGGTGTTGCTGGTGGCGAACAGCCGGAAGTGCTTGTGCGGCGTGATCACTCGGTTCTGGTCGAGGAGCGTGAGCTTGCCGCTCGTCTCGAGCACGCGCTGGATGACGAACATGACATCCGGCCGGCCGGCGTCGTACTCATCGAACAGCAGCGCGACGGGCCGCTGGATGGCCCAAGGCAGGAGCCCCTCCCGGAATTCCGTGATCTGTCGCCCGTCCCGGACCACGATGGCGTCGCGGCCCACGAGGTCGACGCGGCTCACATGTCCGTCGAGGTTGATGCGGATCAGCGGCCAGTTGAGACGCGCGGCGACCTGCTCGATGTGCGTCGATTTCCCGGTGCCGTGGTAACCCTGGACCATGACCCGGCGGTCGTGGGCGAAGCCGGCGAGGATGGCGAGCGTCGTCTGCGGGTCGAAGTGGTAGGCCGGGTCGATGTCGGGCACATATTCGGAGCGGGTGCTGAACGCCGGCACGGACATGTCCAAGGGCACACCGAATTCCCTTGCAGAGACGGTGGTGTCGGGGACGAGGGAGAGCAGGGGATCGTTGTCGCGCATCGGTTCCGGGTGCCCGTCGCCGGGCTGATAAAACGGGTGACGGGTGCCATACTACCGACAATCCATTTCCGGAGTCCGACATGAATGCAGAAGTCCAGCCGATGCGCCGTCCTTCCGGGCGTGATGCCCGTCGTGCGCAGCGCGCGGGCCCGCTCCCGGACCATCTGCGTCCGGTGCGCCCCGGCATGCAGAGCGGCCGTTTCCAGCCGCTGACGCAGTCGGGCGTCGAGCAGATCCACCAGACCGCACTGCGTCTGCTCTCCGAGGTCGGTCTCGGTGATGCCACCGAGTCGGGCATCGAGATCATGACCGCGGCGGGTTGCACGCTGACCGACACCGGCCGCTTGCTGTTCCCGCGTTCGCTCGTCGAGGACACCATCGCCAAGGCGGGCCGCAAGTTCGTGCTGCACGGTCAGGACCCGAAGCACGACCTCGAGCCTTGGGACAAGCGGGCTTACTTCGGTACGGCGGGCGCTGCGGTCAACATGGTCGAACCCGACGGCACCTACCGCGAGTCCACCATCCGCGATCTCTACGACATCGGCCGCATCGTCGATGCGATGGAGCACATCCACTTCTTCCAGCGTGCGGTCGTGCCGCGCGACATCCCGGATCCGTTCGAGATGGACTTCAACACCTGCTACGCGGCGGTGATGAGCACCACCAAGCATGTCGGCAGCAGCTGGGTCCACCCCGACCACCTCGAAGCCTCGCTGCAGATGCTGCACGCGATCGCCGGCGGTGAGGACAAGTGGCGCGAGCGGCCGTTCGTCAGCCAGTCCAACTGCTTCGTCGTGCCGCCGATGAAGTTCGCTGCCGACGCTTGCCGCTGCCTCGAGGTCGCGGTGCGCGGCGGCATGCCCGTGCTGCTGCTGTCGGCGGGGCAGGCCGGTGCGACCGCGCCGGCCGCGCTCGCCGGTGCCCTTGCGCAGGAAGTCGCCGAGGTGCTCGCGGGTCTCGTCTATGTGAACGCCATCAAGCCGGGCGCGCCCGCCATCTTCGGCACCTGGTGCTTCGTCTCCGACCTGCGCACCGGCGCCATGTCGGGCGGCAGCCCCGAGCAGGCGCTGCTGTCCGCTGCGGCCGGCCAGATGGGCGGTTTCTACGACCTCACCTGCGGCACGGCCTCGGGCATGACCGACTCGAAGGTCGCCGACGCGCAGGCGGCGGGCGAGAAGGCGCTCAACCACGCGCTCGTCGGCAATTCGGGCGCCAACATGATCTACGAGTCGGCGGGCATGCACGCGAGCCTGCTCGGCTTCTCGCTCGAGAGCCTCGTCATCGACAACGACATCATCGGCGCCACGCAGCGCACCATCAAAGGCATCGAGGTCAACGAGGAGAAGCTCTCCTTCGAGACCATCAAGGATGTCTGCCTGAACGGTCCGGGGCACTACCTCGGCAGCGCCCAGACGCTCGAGCTCATGCAGACCGAGTACCTCTATCCGGCCATCGGCGACCGTCGCAGCCCGAACGAGTGGACCGAGCAGGGCGCCACCGACGCGCTGCAGCGTGCGGCGCGGCGCGTGCAGGAGGTCCTCGCCGAGAACTATCCGGGGCATGTGCCGGAGGCCATCGACGCCGCCATCCGTCAGAAGTACCCGGTGAAGCTCGACCGCGCGGCGATGCTCAAGCGCTGACGCGATGTCCCTGCCCAGCCATGCGAACGTGGTCATCGTCGGCGGCGGCGTGGCCGGCTGCTCGATCGCCTACCACCTCACGAAGATCGGCATCACCGATGTCGTCCTGCTCGAGCGCAAGCAGCTCACCTGCGGTACGACCTGGCACGCCGCCGGTCTCGTCGGCCAGCTGCGCGCCACGCGCAACCTGACGGAGCTCGCCAAGTACACCGCCGAGCTCTACCGCTCGCTCGAGGCCGAGACGGGGCAGGCGACGGGCTTCAAGCAGAACGGCTCGATCAGCGTCGCGAAGACGCCGGCGCGGCTCGAGGAGCTCCATCGCGGCGCCTCGATGGGCAAGACCTTCGGTCTCGAGATCGATCTGCTCTCGACGGCTGAGATCCGCGAGCGCTGGCCCTTGCTCGAGGTGGGCGACCTCGTCGGCGGCATCTTCATCCGCAAGGACGGCCAGACCAACCCCATCGATACGACGCAGGCCTTCGCGCGCGGCGCGCGAATGCGCGGCGCCAAGATCCTCGAGAACACGAAGGTCACGGGCATCCGCGTCGAGAAGGGGCGGGCGGTCGGCGTCGACACCGAGTCGGGTTACATCTCGGCGGATACGGTCGTCATCTGCGCCGGCATGTGGTCGCGGGAGCTCGGCCGTGCGGCGGGCGTCTCCATTCCGCTGCACGCGGCCGAGCACTTCTACATCGTCACCGAACCCATCAAGGGCGTACCGCCGAACCTGCCGGTCCTGCGCGTCTACGACGAATGTGCGTACTACAAGGAAGACGCCGGCAAGCTGCTCGTCGGCTGCTTCGAGCCCGTCGCCAAGCCCTGGGGCATGGACGGCATCCCGGAGTCGTTCTGCTTCGATTCGCTGCCCGAGGACGCCGAGCACTTCGAGCCGATCCTCGAGGCCGCGGTGCGCCGCGTTCCGGTGCTGGCGGACGCCGGCATCCAGCTCTTCTTCAACGGACCCGAGAGCTTCACGCCGGACGACCGCTACTACATCGGCGAGGCGCCCGAGGTCCGTGACCTGTTCGTCGCGACGGGCTTCAACTCGGTCGGCATCGCCGCGAGCGGTGGCGCCGGCAAGGTCGTCGCCGATTGGATCCGCGACCGGCGGCCGCCGATGGACCTCGCCGATGTCGACATCCGGCGCGCGCAGCCGTTCCAATCGAACCGCCGCTACCTGCGCGACCGCACGGTCGAGACGCTGGGGCTGCTCTACGCGATGCACTGGCCGTACTACCAGTACCGGACGGCACGCGGCGCGCGCCGCACGGCGTTGCACGACCGCCTGGTCGCCGCGGGCGCCTGTATGGGCGAGACCGCGGGCTGGGAGCGCCCCAACTGGTTCGCGCCACCCGGCGTCGAGCCGAAGTACGAATACTCCTACGGCCGCCAGAACTGGTTCGAGCACTCGGGCGACGAGTGCCGCGCGGTGCGCGACGATGTCGCGCTCTTCGACCAGACCTGCTTCGCCAAGTACCTCGTGCAGGGCCGGGACGCCTGTGCGGTGCTCAACCGCCTCTCGACCAGCGAGATGGATGTGCCGGTGGGCCGCATCGTCTACACGCAGTGGCTCAACGATCGCGGCGGCATCGAGGCCGACCTCACCATCACGCGCCTCGCCGAGTCGCGCTACCTCGTCGTCACCTCGGCGATCTGCCAGACGCGCGATCTCGCTTGGCTGACCCGCTACCTGGACGATCACCCGGCGCTGCACTGCACCGCGACCGATGTCACCGCGGGCATCGCCATGCTCGGCGTGATGGGCCCCAAGAGCCGCGCGCTGCTGGCCGCGGTGTCCGGCGCCGATCTGTCGAACGAAGCCCATCCCTTCGGTTGGTCGCGCGAGATCGAGATCGGCTACGCGCGCATCCGGGCGAGCCGCATCACCTATGTGGGCGAGCTCGGGTGGGAGCTCTACATCCCGGCCGAGCAGGTGCTCGATGTCTTCGAGCGTCTCACCGAGGCGGGTGCGGCTTTCGGTCTCAAGCACGCGGGCTATCACGCCATGGCGTCCTGCCGCGTCGAGAAGGGCTACCGCCACTGGAGCCATGACATCGCCGACGAGGATACGCCGCTCGAGGCCGGGCTCGGCTTCACCGTGGCCTGGGACAAGAAGGACGGCTTCATCGGCCGCGACGCCCTCGTGGCCCAGCGGGCCCGTGGTCCGCTGCCGAAGCGCATGGTGCAGCTGATGCTCGAGGACGCCTCCGACACGGCGCCGATGCTCTACCACGAAGAACCGATCCTGCGGGACGGCGTCATCGTCGGTTCCACGCGCTCCGGCGCTTGGGGGCACCGTATCGGTCGTTCACTCGGCATGGGCTATGTCCACTGCGACGCGGGCGTGACGCCCGAGTGGTTGGCGGCCGGCCGTTGGGAGATCGAGGTCGCGGGCGTACGCCATGCGGCCCGTGCACAACTTGCGCCCTGGTACGACCCCAAGGGCGAACGCATCAAATCCTGAGGACATCCTGAAGATGAAGACCCATGCTGAGGTGGTGATCATCGGCGGCGGCTCCGTCGGCTGCAGCGCGCTCTACCATCTGACCCAACTCGGTGTGCGCGACGCCGTGCTCATCGAGCGCGACGAACTCACCGCCGGTTCCACCTGGCACGCGGCGGGCAACTGCCCGAACTTCTCCACCTCCTGGAACCTCATCAAGCTGCAGCGCCACAGCACCAAGCTCTATTCCGAGCTCGGTGCGCGCGTCGGCTACGACATGAACTACCACATCACGGGCAGCATCCGGCTCGCGCACACCGCCGACCGGGTGGACGAGTTCAAGCATGTGGTATCGCAGGCGCGCGCGCAGGGCATCGAGTTCGAGATGCTCTCGCCCGCCGAGATCCGAGAGAGGCACCCGTTCGTCACCACCGACGACATCAAGGCGGGGCTCTACGACCCGTACGACGGCGACATCGACCCCGCACAGCTCACGCAGGCGCTCGCCAAGGGCGCGCGCGATGCGGGTGCGACCATCTACCGCCAGACCCGGGTCACGGCCATCGAGCGCACATCCTCCGGCGAGTGGCGCATCACCACCGACAAGGGCGTCATCCAGACACCGAAGGTCATCAACGCCGCGGGCTACCGTGGCGGCGAGGTCGCGGCGATGGTCGGAGCGTATCTGCCCATCGTCACGCTCTCTCACCAGTACCTCATCACCGAGGACATCCCGGAGCTCGCCGCGCGCGGCGCCGACCGTGTGCCGCTGCTGCGCGACCCGGATGTCAGCTACTACCTGCGCCAGGAGCGCCACGGACTGATCCTCGGGCCCTACGAGTGGGACGCGAAAGCGCATTGGCTCGAGGGTCTGCCGGACCAGTTCGCGCACCAGTTGTTCGACGACGACCTCGGGCGCATCGAGAAGTACATCGAGGCCGCCTGCGAGCGCGTGCCCATCCTCGGGTCGGTCGGCGTGAAGCGCGTCATCAACGGGCCGATCCCCTACGCGCCGGACGGCAACCCGCTGCTCGGGCCTGCGCCGGGTCTGCCGGGGTTCTACCACTGCTGCGCCTTCACCTTCGGCATCGCGCAGGCGGGCGGCGCCGGCAAGCTCATCGCCGAGTGGGTCGCGCATGGCCAGCCCGAGTGGGACATGTGGCCGCTCGACTCGCGCCGCTACCTCGACTGCCACAACGACCGCTTCGTGCTCGCGAAGGCGATCGAGACCTACCAGCACGAGTACGGCATCGGCTACCCGGCCGAGGAGCGTCCGGCGGGCCGGCCGGCCAAGGCCTCGCCCGTGTACCCGCGCCTGCGCGACAAGGGCGCGAAGTTCGGCGCGCGCGGCGGCTGGGAGCGCGCCGTGTACTTCCCCGAGGCCGGCGACCCGCCGGGCCCCGAGGTGTCGTTCCGTCGGCCCGCTTGGCATGCCGCGGTCGCGCGCGAGTGCGAGGCGGTGCAGCAGCGCGTGGCGGTGCTCGACCTGCCGGGCTTCACCAAGTTCGAGGTGACGGGCAGCGATGCGGCGGAGTGGCTCGATCGCATGGTGACGGGTGTCGTCCCGAAGGCCGGCCGCACCGCGCTCAACTATTTCTGCGCGCCGAACGGCGGCATCGTCACCGAGATGACGCTGACCACCTTCGGGCCTGACCGCTTCTGGCTGATCAGCGCCGCGGCGGGCGAGCGGCACGACGAGCATTGGCTGCGCGAGCACCTGCCGGCGTCCGGTGTGCGCATCGACAACCTCTCGGCGCGCTACGGCACGCTGATCCTGGTCGGGCCGCGCTCACGGGAGGTGCTGGCGAAGCTCACGCGCGCCGACCTCTCGAACGCCGCTTTCCCCTGGCTCTCGGTGCGCGACATCGAGATCGGTTACACGCGCGCCACCGCGATGCGCGTGAACTATGTCGGCGAGCTCGGCTGGGAGCTCCACATCCCTGCGGAGCACATGCTGTCGGTCTACGACCTCTTGTGGGAGGCCGGGCAGGCCTTCGGCATCCACGACTTCGGTCTCTATGCGATGGACAGCCTGCGCCTCGAGAAGTGCTACCGCGGCTGGAAGGGCGACCTCACCACCGAGTACACGCCGTTCATGGCCTCGCTCGACCGCTTCGTGAAGCTCGACAAGCCGGGCGGGTTCCTGGGCGTCGAGGCGCTGCGCCGCGAGGCGGCGACGGGTCCGCGCGAGCGCTTCGTGCCGCTCATCGTCGATGCCGGCGATGCCGACGCGGCGGCGGTATCCATCGTGTTCAAGGGTGACGAACAGGTCGGGCTCGTGACATCGGGCGGCTACGGCTACCGGCTCAAGCAGAGCATCGCGCTCGCCTATGTGCGCACCGATATGGCGGTGCCGGGCACCGAGCTCACGGTCGAGATCCTGGGCGAGCGCCGCCGCGCGGTGGTCGCCGTCGAGCCGCTCTACGATCCGCAGAACCTGCGTCTGAAGGCCTAGCGGCGACGCCCGTCGGTCTGTCTATGTGCGGCGACGCCCATCGCCGCGCATCAACAGCAGCGCGATCGCGGTCGATGCGACCATCAAGAACACGCTGACCGCGTTCAGTACGGGCGTCGCGCCGTCGCGCATGCGGCCATACATCATCACGGTGAGCGGCGAGTCGGCGCCGACCAGCATCAGCGTGGTGTTGAAGTCCTGGAACGACATCAGGAACACGATCGCCGCCGAGCCGATGAGCGCTGGCCGCAGGTAGGGCAGGGTGATGGTCGCGAGCACCGCGGGGCGCGAAGCGCCGAGGTTGTAGGCGGCCTCTTCAAGCGTCCTGTCGAAGCGCTTCAAGCGCGCGCTGATGGTCAGCGTGGCGATGGCGATCAGGAACGAGACCTGGCCCAGCACCACGAGCGGCAGCCCCGGTCTCAGGAACTCCGCCTCCCAGCCGAAGACATCTCCCAGCAGGTCGGCGACCCGGCTCGCGAAGGCGAGGATGGAGATGCCGAGGATCACGCCCGGGATCACGAGCGGCACCAGCATCAGCAAAGAGAGCAGTCCCTGGCCGCGGAAGCGCATGCGCTCCATCAGGAAGGCATTGGTGGTGCCGACGACCACCGACAGCAGCGTCACCCAAGCCGCGACCAAGAGGCTTGTGAGGATGCTGCCCATGAGCTCCTCGTCCTTGAAGAGGCCCGTGCGCCCCTCGGCGTCGTTCCCCGTGAACCAGTCGAGGGTGAAGCCCTGCCAGGGCGGGGCCGGGTAGGGCGCATCGTTGAAGGCGAAGGCCGCCACGGTGACGAGCGGCAGGAACAGGAACACGAGGAAGGCCGCGACGAAGACGCCGGTCGCGATGCGCAGCCAGAGCGGACGGGGGAGGGAAGGGATCATGTGCGGCGTCTCAGGTGCGGCTCATGACATCGGCGAACTTCTGGCCGCTCAGGCGCAGGCCGAGCCACACCATCAGGCTCGACAGCGCGAGCAGCAGGAAGCCGAAGGCCGCGCCCTGCTCCCAGTTGAACCGGGTGATGAACTGCGTGTAGATCTGCTCGGTGAACCACAGCGAGTTCTTGCCGCCGAGCAGCGAAGCCGTCAGGTAGTTGCCGAGGGTCAGCATGAACACCACGATGCAGCCCGCGGTGATGCCGGGCGCGGCGTGCGGGATGACCACCGTGCGCAGCACCGTCCAGCCGCTGCCGCCGAGGTCGTAGGCGGCCTCGATGAGCGAGTCGTCGAGGCTCTCGAGGCTGGAGTAGAGCGGCACCACCATGAAGAGCAGCGAGGTGTAGACGAGGCCGACCAGGATGGTGGCGTCGCGGTAGAGCATCTCGACCGGCGCATCGGTGATGCCGAGCGACACCAACACCGCCGGCAGCACGCCGGTCTCGCGCAGCAGGATCATCCAGCCGAGCGTGCGCACCGTCTCGCTGACCCAGAACGGGATCAGGCAGACCGCGAACAGCAGCGCGCTGACGCGGCCGCGGGTGAGTTTGGCGATGGTCCAGGCGATGGGGAAGGCGATCAGCAGCGTGAGGCCGGTGGCGATCACCGAGATGACGGCGGTTCGCACGAAGACATCCCAGTAGAGCGGCTCGGCGAAGAAGGTGCGGTACTGCGCCAAGCTCCAACTGAACTCGCCGGGACCGATGCGCTCGCGGAACGAGAGCAGTGCGAGGTCGAGGTGCGGCAGCAGGATGACGCCGACGAGCCAGACCAGAGCGGGCGCCAGCAGCAGGCCGAGCAGCAGCAGACGGGTGGTCTTGCCGCCGACCTCAGCCATGACCGCCGCCGGTCCCGCCGCCACCGGTCGCGAAGCACACCGCACGCTCCGGCGCGAAGGTGAACAGCACGCGCTCGTCGACCTTCAGGTCGGCATAGCGGCCGGTCTGGGGCAGGGCCACCCGGAACTCGGCGCGGCTGCGCGCCTCGCGCAGCAGCACTGCGGAGTTCGCGCCGTCGAACAACAGGCTCTCGACCACGCCTTCGTGCACCGGAGCCGCCTCGTCGCCCGGCGCGATCGTGGGTCGGTCCAAATCGGCCGCGGTCCTTCCCAACACCGCCACCTCAGGGCGCACGAAGGCGGTGGCGGCATCGCCCACGCTCGGCCTGCGTCCGTCCGGAGCGGCCTGGACCTGCGCCCGCACCACCCACCCCTCCGGGGTGACGACGTCCGCCAGCGCCCCGTGGAGGGCGCTGACGCGTCCCTCGATGCGGTTGTTCGCGCCGACGAAGCCCGCCACGAACGGGGTCGCCGGGGAGTAGTAGAGCGCCTGCGGGCTGCCGACCTGCTCGAAGCGGCCGGCGTTCATCACCGCGACCTGATCGGAGAGCACCAGGGCTTCGGACTGGTCATGGGTGATGTAGACGAAGGTGGTGCCGAAGGCGGCCTGCAGCTGCTTGAGTTCGATCTTCATGCGCTCGCGGAGCTTCAGGTCGAGGGCGCCCAGCGGTTCATCGAGCAGCAGCAGGGTGGGTTCGAGGACCAGGCTGCGGGCGATGGCGACGCGCTGACGCTGGCCGCCCGAGAGCTCGTCGGTGCGCTTCCCTGCGGCGCCCGGCAGGCCCACGCGCTCGAGCATGGCCGCCGCCTTCGCCTCGCGCTCCGCGCGTCCCACGCCGCGTCTCGCGAGGCCGTAGGCGACGTTCTCGCCGACGCTCATCATCGGGAACAGCGCCAGCTGCTGGAAGACCATGTTGACGGGACGGCGGTTGGGCGGCACGCCCTGCATGCTGCGGCCGCCGATCTCGATGTCGCCGCTGTCGGGTCCGATGAAGCCCGCGATCATGCGCAACAAAGTCGTCTTGCCGCAGCCCGAGGGGCCGAGGATGGAGAAGAAGCTGCCGCGCGTCACCGCGAAGGACAAGGAGTCGACGGCCACATGGCTGCCGAAGCGCTTCAGCAGCGACTTGGCCTCGAGGTCGACCGCGGTCACTTCGCAGCCTTGATCCGGTCGAGGACGCGGCCCTCGATCTCCTCGAGGCCCGGCGGGATCGCCGGATACCAGCGCACATCCTTGAAGCCGCCGGGGAAGCTCTCCGCGAACTGCGCACGCAACTTCGGGTCGGTCAGCTTGTCGGCGCCGACGGCGGCGGAGAAGTTGCCGATGTTCTTGGCGATGCGCGCGGCGATCTCGGGGCGCAGCGTGAAGTTGATCCAGGCGTAGGCGGCGGCTTCGTTCTTGCCGCGCGCGGGAAGGGTGTAGGTGTCGAGCCAGCCGAGCGCGCCCGACTTCGGGGCGATGAACTTGATGGCGGGGTTCTCGCGGGCGAGCTTCCAACCGCCCGAATCCCACATCATCGCGGCGTGCAGTTCACCGGAACGCATGCCGTTCAGGAGCTGGTCGCGGTTGTCGAAGAAGAAGCGGAAGTTCGCCTTGCAGGCGATGAGCCGCGCGCCCACCTGGTCCATCAGCGCCGAGTACGCCTTGGTGTCGCCGTAGAGCGCGAACGGGTCCTTGCCCATGGCGAAGGCGAAGGCCATCAGCGTCGGGCGGCGCAGGCGCACCGAGGTGCGGCCTTTCAGGTCGGCGCGGCAGAGGTCGAGGTAATCGGCGATCTTGGTGCGCTGCGTGTTGACCACGAGGCCCTCGGCGCCCCAGACATACGGCAGCGCGTAGAGCTTGCCGCCGACCGTGGCGTTGCGGCGTACGGTCGCGAGCAGGTCGGGCTGGATGCGCTCGACGCGCACCTTCGTGAGGTCGATCGGCTTGTAGATGCCGAACTCCTGCTGCGGCCCGAGGATGCGGTCCTGGGAGGGCTGGGCGAGGTCGAACCCGGCGCCGCGGGTAGCGCGCAGCTTGGAGATCATCTCCTCGTTGTTGGAGAGCGTGACCTCCACCTTGATGCCGGTCTCCTTGGTGAACTGCGCGGCCACATCGGCCGGGACGTAGTCCGCCCAGGTGATGATGCGCAGCGTGCCCTGCGCGGCGGCCACGCCCGGCAGGACCGCGAGCGACAGCAGGGTGACGAGCGCGGTGAGGCGCGCGGTGAAGGACGGGGCGCGGCGGGTCAGGGCTTTCCTCACGACGAGCGGACCTCCGCAAGCGGGTTGATACCGGTGGCACGGGTCTGGTCGGCGACGATCTGCCGCGCCGACCAGAAGTAGTGGAAGGTCGCCCAGAGCCCCGTCGGCACGAGCCACAGCATCGCCGTCCGCAGCGACTGCGCGTTGTCCATGCCGCCCGACATGTAGTGGTCGCTGAGGAGCCCCACCAGCTGCGGCGCGATGATGAGGTTGCCGACGTTGGCGACGAACAGCGTGAACGCGCAGAACATGGCGCGCATGCGCGGCTCGGCGAGGTTGTTGAGCAGTCCGAAGCAGGGGCCGATGTAGAAGTAGATCGCCGGGATGAAGATCCAGAGCAGGATCTCGATGGTGTCGAGCGACCCGCTGGTGTACAGGAACCACGAGACCACCGTTGCGACGCCGATGACCGCGCCCATCATCCAAACCACACGGCGCGGGTCGATCATGGAGGGGCGGGCGACGAGCCACGCGGTGAAGAGCGTGGCGAGGCTGCCTCCGACGAGATGCATGGGGCCGGTGAGCATGCCGGCTTCCCCCGCGGTCATCCCGAAGTTGCGGACCAGGAAGGTTGGCGTCCACCACACGAGGCCCCATCCCCAGAGCGCGGTCAGCGCGCTGGCGATCATCACGTGCACCGCTGAACGCTGCTGCAGCAGGTACTTGAAGGTGGTGGCGAAGCTCGGTGCATCCTCGGACTTGTTGAGGTCGAGCTGGCCGCGCTTCGGTTCACGCACCGTAAGGAAGATCAGGACGCCGAACAGGATGCCGGGGATGCCGAGCAGCAGGAACACCGGGCGCCAACCGTAGGCGTCGGCGAGCTGGCCGGCGACATCCGCGCCGACCCAGGCGCCGATCGAGGCGCCGAGCGCGAAGACGGTGAGCGCCATGGGGCGCTGCGCTGCCGGGAAGTAATCCGAGAGGATGGAACTGGCGCCGGGCGTGCCGCCCGCTTCGCCGACGCCGACGCCGATGCGCGAGACGAGCAGCTGCCAATAGTTCATGGCGAGACCGCTGGCGGCCGTCATCGCCGACCAGACGATGACCGAGATCGCGATGATGTTGCGGCGGCTGTAGCGGTCGATGAGCCAGGACAGCGGGAAGCCGAACAGCACATAGAACAGGGCGAGCGCCGTGCCCGTCAGGAAGGCGATGCCCGAGTCGGTGAGCTGCAGCTCGATACGGATCGGCTCGAGCAGCGTGGAGATGACATAGCGGTCGGCGATGCTGAGCGCGTACACGCCTACCATCACCAGCAGCACATACCAACGGACCCATCCGGAATCGCGCGGCGTCGGCTCGGTTGCCGGCGCATCGTTCTTGTCGTTGACCACGATGACCCCCAGGGGGCTGATGCCCTGCGGCCGATGATAGCGATTTTCCGTCGGCAGGTGAGTAGGCGGCCTGGATGCCGCCGTCGGTCGGTGCGGTACTCGCGACGGACCCGGTGCGAGGTCAGCGCGCGAGGGGTCCCAACGCAGCCTTCAGCGGCCCGAGCCAGGGCTCGTAGGGCTTCCACTGGTCGACGCCGTCGCGGTTGATCGGACGGCGGACCTGCTCGGCGCTCGCCGTGTGCACGCGCCGCTCGGTGCGATGGAACTCCACGCAGGCCTCCTCGAAGGGCAGGCCGCAGTGGTCGAGGATGCGGCGGACGCTGCCCTCGAGGTCGGTGAGCACATCCTCGTGCTGCACGCGCAGCACGCGGCCGGGGAGCGTGCGGTCCCAGTGGTCCATGAGGTCGACATAGGCCCGGTAGTAGCGGCCGACATCCTCGAGGTCGTAGGCGAACGGGTGGCCGTGCGCGTACAGCTGCTTGAAGTTGCTGAAGCAGCAGTCCATCGCGTCGCGGCGCGCGTCGATGATGCGGGCGTTCGGCAGGACCAGCTGGATCAGGGCGATGTTGCGGAAGTTGTTCGGCATCTTGTCGATGAAGAACGGCTTGCCGGTGCTGCGGTATACCTGCGTGTCGCGGATGTAGCCCTCGCCGAATTCGCGGCACTGCTCCGCGGAGAGGTCCCGGAGCACGGCGGGGTAGTGGATGTCGCCGAACTTCTCGCCGCTGCCGAGCGAGCCGACGATGCGCGGGATGTGGGCGAGTTCCATCGTGCCCTCGACCTGCGAGTGCGAGGCGAGGATCTGCTCGATCAGCGTGGACCCTGCGCGGGGCAGGCCGAGCACGAAGATGGGCGAGCCGTCCGGGCAGCCCCAGCCGCGGCGGGCCGCGAAGAACTCCGGCGTGCAGATCTCCTTCTGGCGCCGCACGGCGCGCTCCTGGGCGGCCGCGCTGTAGGTGCTGCCTTCCTTCTTCAGGGCGTTGCCGCGAGAGTAGTAGGTGAAGGACTCGGCGTGCTCGCCGCGGTCCTCGAGCGCTTTGCCGAGCGCGAAGCAGAGGTGGTAGTGGTCGGCCTGCTGCAGGTACGGCTGCGCCTCGTACTGGCGCATGCGCTGCAGTTCGAAGTCCGTGAAACGGTAGGTCTTCATGTTGGCGAGGCTCCAATAGGCCTCGCCGAAGTCCGCGCGCGCTTCGATGGCGCGATGGTAGGCGGCGATGGATCCGGCGGAGTCGCCCTGGGTCTTCAGGGCGTGCCCCAACGACTGGTGGAGTTCGCAGTCGCCCGGCATCTCCTCGAGCAGCCGTCCGTAACGCTCGATGGCGCCGTCGACATCGCCGAGCGCCAGCAGGATGCCGGCATAGGTGACCCGTACGCCCTGGTTGCCGGGTTCCGCGGCCATCAGCCGCTCGCACTCCTCGCGCGCCCGCGCATGCTTCTGCAGGTTGACGAGGGTGAGCACGAGGTCGTAGCGGGCGGCGTTGTAGTGGGAAGCCTTGGCGAGCACCTTCTCCAGATACTTCTCGGCGTCGATGTTGTACTCGAAGTGGCGGGCGATCCAGGCGAGCACCCGCAACCCCTCGACGTCGTCGGGATTCGCCGCGAGGAAGGCGTTGACGGTGCGCTCGGCGTCCTCGAAATCCCCGTCCGCGAGCATGGAGCGCGCGGCGACGATCGGCTGCGGCAGCTTGGCGAGCGTCGCCACATGGTCCGCCGCGTTGGCCTGCTCGCGCTTGCGGTCGGCGATCCGGTAGAGCTTCTCCAGGGCCTGCCAGCTCGCGGGCAGGGCCGGGTTGATGCGTATCGCGGATTCGAAGGCGTCGATGGCCTGCGCCGCGTCGCGCGCCATCACATGGCAGTGGCCGCGCTCCTGGAAGAGACGCGAGTAGCGCGGATGGAAGGTCTGGAGGGTGGCGAGCGTGCCCAGGGCCTCGGGGATGCGGTGCAGCATGCGCTGCGCGACGGCCGAGATGTACAGCAGGTCCCGATGGCCGCGGTGCTCGCCGAGGTAGGCCTCGGCGACATGCAGCACCTCCTGGTAGCGGCCGCGCGCGAGCGATGCGCGCAGCACCGGCAGCGTCGTCTCCAGAGAAGGGAGGTCGGGGGCGGAGGGGTCTTGCGGCTGCAATGCGGTTCCGTCGGTCAAAAAAAAGCGGCGGGCCGTCGCCGGCCCGCCGCCCGGTGTCGCCGTCGATCAGTCGCCGAAGCGGTAACCGAACTGCACGCTGATGGTGCGCGGGCGCGCCTGGTTGGTGGTCTCCACGAACTGCGAGCTCGCGTAGAACTCATCCGTGTCGCGGTTGGTCAGGTTCGCCACCACGAGCTCCGCCGTCCAGTTGTCCTTCGACACGCCGGCCGCGAGGCTGAGGTCGGTGTAGGAGTCGAGCGTGAAGGACTGCAGCCGGTTGGCGGCCGAGTTGCGCTCGTCCATGTACACCACGCCAAGCTGGCTGTAGTAGTCGAACGAACCCGTCGTCCACTCGTAGCGGGCGCGGACGTTGGCCTGGATCTCCGGGGCCATCGCCGCCGGATCGCCTGCCACGCCGAACACGTTCACGACCGACACCGGACCGCCGACCCAGGACTCGGTGATCGGCTTGCCGAAGTTCGGGCTGCCCGGGATGTTGTTGATGAACTGCGGGTTGTTGGTGAGCTCCGCCTTGTTGTAGGCGGCCGAGGCATCAATCGTGAGGCCTTCCGACACGAGCGCCGTGACGCTCATCTGGATGCCCTTGGTCTCGTAGCTCGGGCCGTTGACGCTGACGGTCAGGTTACCGAAGCCGGCCTGCGGCGCGAAGATGCCCGCCTGCACGTCATCCCACTTCACCTGGTAGATGGCGCCGTTGAACACCACGCGGTTGTTCATCAGCGTGCTCTTCCAGCCGATCTCGTAGTTGACGAGGTCGTCGGACTTGAAGAACAGCGGGATCTGGTACTGACGCGGACCCTGCGTGGGCGGGGTCGTGGTGCGGTTCACGCTCGGCAGCACCTGCGAGGTGCCGCGGTTGAAGCCGCCCGGACGGAAACCTTCCGACCATGTGGCGTACAGCAGCAGGTCGTCGGTCGCCTTCCAGCTCACGTTCAGGCGGCTGCGGAAGCCGTCATCGGTGAAGCTGTTGATGGCCTGGTTGTTGAGGTTCGTGCCGTAGGGCGCGAGGCCGGTGGCCGGACCCGTGCAGATGCCGCCGACGGTGGAGAGACCGGAGCCGTACTGCTTGCAGTAGAAGCTGCCGACGTTGCCGCCGAGCATCTGGTTGTAGCCCTCGAAGTAGCGGGTGCCGGCGGTGACCGTGAGGTCGTCCGTCACATGCCAATCGAGGGAGAGGAACGCGGCCTTCTGCTCGTAGGTACGCTTGAAGTCGTTGAAGAAGCCCGTCGACGAATTGCGGCGGTTGGGGTTGTTGAACGACGCGTTGGCGAACTTCGGCGTGTTCGCCGGATCGAGCGCGAAGAAGCAGCTCTTCGGGCCGCCCACGGTGCACTCCGGCACGGACTTGTAGAGCCAGTCGGTCTGGTCGTTGACCTTGCGCTCCTCGTAGAACAGGCCGGCGACCGCCGAGACCTTCCACTCGGTGGGCGTGCTGAAACGCAGCTCATGGCTGACGTTCTTGTTCTCGATGATGTTCTGCCAGATCGACGACGGCGTGTAGCACTTGTCGACCGACGCGCCCGAGAAGCCGGTGCACTGGTAGTAGGTGCCCCACAGGCCGCGGGCGTAGTTCGTGTAGTCGCCCTGGATGAAGTTGTCGCGCTTGAGGCGCGAACCCGAGTACACGAGGTCGAAGTCGCCGATCTTGCCCGAGATGGTGAGCGCGGTGTTGGCGAAGCTGTCCTTGGTGACCGAGTCGTTGAACACCGTCACCTGGTAGTCCTTCAACGGCTTGCCGCGGACCGGCGCGTTGCTCGGGCCGCCCCGGGTGCAGGTCGACTCGCGGGACGGGTCGACGCAGTCCGACGCGAAGGGCATGGAATAGAACACGCCGCTGCTGTCGATGTCCTGGAAGCTCTGCACCAGCAGGACGTTCCAGTCGTCGTTGACATCGTAGGACAGGCCGAGGCGCGCGCCCTTGTAGGTGACCGGGTTGAAGTTCTCGCGGGCGATCTTGTAGTTGTCGATGGCCACCGAATCCGTCGGCACGCGGCCGCCGGTGCGGGTGGAGAGACCGAGGTCGGTGCTGCGACGGGTGAAGGTGCCCGGGACGTTGTCGATGTAGCCGCCGCGGGAATCGTTGTAGGCCACGATGCGGGCCGCGAGCTTGTCGCCGAGCGGCAGGTTCAGCATGCCCTGCAGGCCCGTGCTGTCGTCGCCGCCCGAGGTCACGCCGTAGCTGGCGCGGAAGTAGGCCTCGGTGGTGTCGTGCTTGGGCTTGTTGGTGATGTAACGGACCACGCCCGCCTGGGCGCCCGCGCCGAACAGCGTGCCCTGCGGACCTTCGAGGACCTCGATGCGCTCGAGGTCGGCCGCGTAGACGTCGAGGTTGCGTCCCGGCATCTGCACGGCCTGATCATCGAGGTAGAGACCGACGGTCGGCCACTGGCCGACGGTGCCGCCGCCCTGCAGGATCGCGGCGCCGAGGCTCAGGCCGCGGATGGAGAAGTTGCCGTGGGTGGGGCCGACGGAGGTCGACTGGACGTTCGGCAGGAACTTCACGAACTCGTCGATCGTGGTGACCTTGAGGTTCTCAAGGGTCTCGGTGGTCAGCGCCTGCACCGTGATCGGGACGTTCTGGATGTTCTCCGAACGGCGCTGTGCGGTGACGACGACCTCTTCGAGGCCGAGAGCGTCTCCCGACTGCGCTGCGGCCTGCTGGCCTTGAGCGGACGCGACGGCAGCGAAGACCGCCGCAGAGATTTTTTTGTTCATCAAAGGTGTATCCCTCTGGCAACACAGCGTTGTGTCCGCTGCTTTTGTTGAATAACCCACGTTCCCGGTCGGTGCCGCCTGTGGGACGGCAAAGCCCTTACTGGAGGAGGATAAGCCCATGTCACGGGCGGCGACAAGATGGGCTGACATCGCGACCGGACGGTGATGCGCGGATGCGACACGGAGTGTCGCGGCTCCCGGGTTGCTCGAGCGATCAGCGATCGAGTTCGATGACCGCCTGATAGACCTGGTTGTGCATGTCCTGATAGGTGCGGTTGGCTTGACCGTCCGCGCCTCGCGCCACCTGTGCCAGGACCACTGCGACAACTCCTGTGCTGGGACTGACCATCCAATTGGTATCGAGCACCCCGGGCCAGGTGTAGTCGCCGTCGAGGTTGGCCTGCGGCACATGTCGATGGTCGATGACCGGCGAGACACCGAGCCCGAAGCCCAGGCCGCGCCACTTCTCGCCATAGGCCCTGGCCATCGCGCCCGCCGACGCGTGGTCGCTCGTCATGAGTCCGATCGTGGCCGGTGCCAAGTACTGACGACCCCCGAAGCGGCCTTGGTCAGCGAGCATCTGCGCGAAACGCAGGTAATCGCCCGCAGTGGAGATGAGTCCTGCGCCGCCCGAAGCGAAGGGCGGCGGCGCGGTCGGCGGGGTCGCGAGCGCTCCGCCTACGGGTTCCAGTCTGCCGTCCGCCTTGCGGCGGTAGACGGTTGCGATCCGCGCTGCATCCGCGGGCGATACGAAGAACCCGGTACGCGTCATGCCGAGCGGACCGAACAGGCGCTGCTGCAGGAAGTCGGCGAACGGCATCCCCGACACCACGGTCACCAGATGCCCGAGCACATCCGTCGCATAGCTGTAGCGCCACTCTGTTCCAGGCTCGAAGTAGAGCGGTAGCGCGCCGAGCGCACGCATCTTGTCTTCGGCCGACTGCGGACCCCAGAGGTTGAACGCGCTCCACTCGGCGGCGATGGGCGAGCCTTGATCGTAGCCGGGGCCGTAACCGAGGCCCGCGGTGTGGGTCAGCAGCTGACGGACGGTGATCGGTTGGCGCGCGGGTTCGGTGCGCGGCTTGCCGTCCTGATCGACGCCGACGAAGACCTTGGACTGTGCGAACGCGGGCAGGTAGCGCGAGACCGGGTCATCGAGCTGCAGCTTGCCCTCTTCATAGAGCATGAGCACCGCGACCGATGTCACGGGCTTGGTCATGCTGAAGATGCGGAAGCGCGTCTCGAGCGACATCGGCACGGCTTTCTCGCGGTCCTGCATGCCGACGGCAGCGGAATAGACGAGCTTGCCGTCGCGCGCGACGAGGATCGTGTAGCCCGCTGCGGCATCGCGCTCGGTCTCGCGCTTGAAGAAGTCGCCCATCGCCGAGAGGCGTTCGGAGGACATCCCGACCGATTCCGGCTTGGCGCGCGGCAACGGATAAGCGGGTCCGGCGGCGACGGCGTTGCCGTCGAGCGTCATCAGCAACGGCGTGATGATGAGCGGGCTCAGCAACGGCGACAGTCTTCTCACGGCATGACTCCGGCAGGCTTGATGCTGCATTATATCGGCACACCATGAGGGGCCACCCGTGAAGACATTGCAGCACTACATCGACGGTCGTTGGGCCGAGCCCGTCAAGGCCGGCGAGCTTTTCCCGGTCATCGACCCGGCCACCGAAGGACAGGTCGCCGAGATCCGCATGGGTTCGCCGGCGGATGTCGACCTCGCGGTCGCCGCTGCGGTCCGCGCATTCCCGGCGTTCGCGGCCACGCCGCTCGCCGCGCGTCTCGACGCGCTGCGCCGTCTCAACGAGGTGTTCAAGCGCCGTCTCGATGAGATGGCGGACGCCATCACCACCGAGATGGGCGCGCCGCATGACATGGCGCGCGATGCGCAGGCCGCCTGCGGTCCCGGTCACATCGAAGCCACCATCAAGGCTGCTGAGCAGCTCGACTGGGAAGTCCGCATCGACGGCTCCGATGTGGTGCGTGAGCCGATCGGCGTCTGCGGTCTGGTGACACCGTGGAACTGGCCCATCAACCAGATCCTGGCCAAGGTCGCCCCCGCGATCGCGGCGGGCTGCACCATGGTGCTGAAGCCCAGCGAGCAGGCGCCGCTGTCGGCGCAGCTGTTCGCGGAGTTCATCCACGAGGCGGACCTGCCGACGGGCGTGTTCAACATGGTGCACGGCACCGGTCCCTCGGTCGGGCATGCGATGAGCGCGCACCCGGACATCGAGATGATGTCCTTCACCGGTTCCACCCGCGCCGGCGTCGATGTCGCGAAGACCGCGGCCGACACCATCAAGCGCGTCGCGCAGGAGCTCGGCGGCAAGTCGCCGAACCTCATCTTCGCCGACGCCGATCTCGGGCGCGCGCTCGGTAACTCGGTGCGGCGCTGTTTCTACAACACCGGGCAGTCCTGCAACGCGCCGACCCGCATGCTGGTCGAGGCGTCGGTGTACGACCGCGCCGTCGACATCGTCGCCAAGCTCGCGGAGGCGACGCAGGTCGGCGACCCGCGGCAGCCGGGGCGCCACATCGGGCCGCTCGCCTCGCGCATCCAGTTCGAGCGCGTCCAGGCCTTCATGCAGATCGGCATCGACGAGGGTGCCCGGTTGGTCGCGGGCGGCCCGGGACGGCCGGCCGGCATCGAGCGCGGCTTCTTCGTGAAGCCGACCGTGTTCGCGGGCGTGCACAACGGCATGCGCATCGCGCGCGAGGAGATCTTCGGGCCGGTGCTCGTGATGATCCCGTTCAAGGACATGGAGGAGGCGATCGCGATCGCCAACGACACGCCCTACGGTCTCGCGGCCTACCTGCACACCGGCGACCTCGAAAAAGGGCGCGCGGTGGCGCGGCGCCTGCGCGCCGGCAGCGTGCACATCAACGGCGCGGGGCAGGGCTACATGGAGCCGTTCGGCGGCTTCAAGCAGTCGGGCAACGGCCGCGAGTGCGGCGCCTATGGCCTGCTCGAGTTCCTCGAGCTCAAGTCCATCAACGGCTACTACGCCGCCTGACGGCGGCGGAGCGCACATGATCCTCAAAGATATCGAGACCTTCGTGGTCGGCAACCCGCCGCCGTCGTTCGGCGGACGCTATTTCGTGTTCGTGAAGCTCACCACGGACGACGGCATCTCGGGGGTCGGCGAGGCCTACTGCGTGCCGTTCCACCCCGATCTCGTGGCGCGCCTGCTGGAGGATGTCTTCGGGCGCTACATGGAGGGTCAGGACCCGCACTCCATCGAGACGATGTGGCGCCGCGTGTATTCGAGCGGTTTCACGCAGCACCCCGACCTCACGCTGATGGGCGTGTTGAGCGCGCTCGAGATGGCCTGCTGGGACATCATCGGCAAGGCGGCGGGGCAGCCGGTCCACAAGCTGCTCGGAGGCCTCGTCAACGAGCGCATCCGCACCTACACCTACATCTACCCGACGGCCTCCGAGACCGACGCGATCTACCACGACGCCGAGCGCTCGGCGGAGCGGGCCGTCGAGTATGTGCAGCAGGGCTTCACGGCGATCAAGTTCGATCCGGCGGGTCCCTACACGGCCTTCGATGGCCGACAGCTCTCGCTCACGGAACTCGACCGCAGCGAGCGTTTCGTGCGGCTCATCCGCGAGGCCGTCGGCGACAAGGCCGATCTGCTGTTCGGCACGCACGGCCAGATGACCGCCGCCGGCGCCATCCGGCTCGCCAAGCGCCTCGAGCCGTACGATCCCTTGTGGTTCGAGGAGCCGGTGCCGCCCGATTCCCCCGAGGAGATGGCCTTGGTCGCGCGCGCCACCAGCATCCCCATCGCGGCGGGCGAGCGGCTCACCACGAAATACGACTTCGCGCGGGTGCTGCGCGCCAACGCCGCCGCGATCCTGCAGATGAACCTCGGCCGCGTGGGCGGGCTGCTCGAGGCGAAGAAGATCGCCGGCATGGCCGAAGCGCAGCATGTGCAGATCGCGCCGCATCTCTACTGCGGGCCGATCGTCGGCGCCGCCAACATCCAGCTCGCCGCCTGCAGCCCGAACTTCCTCATCCTCGAGGGTATCGAGCGCTGGCAGGGCTTCCACGCCGACATCCTGCGCAAGCCCATACGCTGGGAGGAGGGCTATGTGATCCCCTCGAGCGAGCCCGGCCTCGGCGTGGAGCTGAACGAGGAGGTCGCGCGTGCGCACCCGTACCGTGGCGACAAGCTGCACCTCGAGATGACCCAGCACCCGGCGGGCGTGTGAGCACCGAGTCCTTCGACTATGTGATCGTCGGCGGCGGTACCGCGGGCTGCATCGTCGCGAGCCGCCTGGCGATGGCGGGCGATGCCAGCGTGCTGCTGCTCGAGGCGGGCGGCAGCGACCTGCGGCCCATGGTGCAGATCCCCATCGGCTATGCGCGGCTGCTGTTCGACAAGGATGTCAATTGGCTGTACGAGACCGAGCCCGACGCGGGTCTCGCCGGCCGGCGCAGCTTCTGGCCGCGCGGCAAGGTGCTCGGTGGCTCCGGTTCCATCAACGCCATGGTCTACATGCGCGGCCTGCCCAACGATTTCGACGACTGGCGAGCGATGGGCAACATCGGCTGGGGCTACGACGATGTCCTGCCGTTCTTCAAGGCGGTCGAGGACCACGACGACGGCGATCCGCGCTTCCACGGCCGCGGCGGGCCGATCCATGTCACCGATGTGTCGCGCGATGTGCATCCGCTCTGCGACCGCTACATCGCCTCCTGCGAGTCGCTCGGCTTCCCGGCGACGCCCGATTTCAACGGCGAGCGCGGCGAGGGCGTCGGCATCTACCAGATCAACACCCGCTCCGGGTTCCGCTCCTGCAGCGCCAACGAGCACCTGCGCAGCGCACGCAGCCGTCGCAACCTCGAGGTGCGCACCAAGTCGCTCGCCACGCGGGTGCTGTTCGAGGGCAAGCGCGCGGCGGGCGTCCGTTATCTCCGCGGCGGCACGGAGCACACCGTCACGGCACGCCGCCAGTTGATCCTCTGCGGCGGCGCCGTCAACACCCCGCAGTTGCTGCAGCTCTCGGGCGTCGGCGACGGTGCGCGGCTGCAGGCATTGGGCATCACGCCCGTGCACGACAGCCCGGCGGTAGGCCGCAACCTTCAGGACCACCTCGCCGTCTCCTATTTCTATGGGTCATCGGTGCCGACGCTCAACGACCAGCTGGGGCCGTTCCTCGGCAAGGTGCGCGCGGCGTTCCGCTACGCGCTCACGCGCCGCGGCCCGCTCGCCATGAGCGTCAACCAGGGCGGCGGTTTCGTGCGCAGCGACGCTTCACAGCCGGTGCCGAACCTGCAGCTCTACTTCAACCCGGTGAGCTACACGCGCACGCCGCTGTCGTCCCGCAAGCTGCTGAGCCCGGACCCGTTCTCGGCGTTCCTCATCTCCTTCAACGCCTGCCGACCGACGAGCCGCGGCGAGCTGCACATCGCCTCGACCGACCCGACCGCACAGCCTTCGATCCGGCCCAACTACCTTTCGACCGAGCGGGACATCGACGAGGCGCGGGCGGGATGCCGCCTGTTGCGCCGTATCGCCGCGACCAAGCCGCTCGCCGATGTCATCACCGGCGAGCTGTATCCGGGCCCGCAGGCGGTCAGCGACGACGACCTGCTGGAGGATTTCCGGCAGCGCGCCGACACGGTCTATCACCCGACCTGCACCGCCCGCATGGGTGCGGATCCGCGTGAGTCCGTCGTCGACGCCCGGCTGCGTGCTCACGGTCTCGAGAACCTGCGCATCATCGACGCTTCGGTGTTCCCGACCGTCACCTCGGGCAACACCAACGCACCGACGGTGATGGTCGCGGAGAAGGGCGCCGCGATGCTGCTCGAAGACCTGGGGCGCTGACCCGCATGTCCGACGCGCAACCGTTCAATCATCGCGTCGGAGAGAACAACATCCGCTTCGCGGGCTTCGATGTGCACCGCACGGTGTTCTTCGTATCTGCGGCGCTGGTCTTGTTGATGGTGGGCTGGGTCATCGCCTTCCCGGCGGCGGCCACCGACGGCTTCGCGGCAGCGCTGTCCTTCGTCACGAGCAAAGCGGGCTGGCTGATGGGTTCGCTCGCGAACCTGTTCGTGCTGTTCTGTCTGTTCCTGATGGTCTCGCCCTACGGCTCGGTGCGGCTCGGTGGGCCCGCGGCCCGACCCGAGTTCTCGGACATCGCCTGGTTCGCGATGCTGTTCGCCGCGGGCATGGGCATCGGCATGGTGTTCTACTCGGTCGCGGAACCCATCTCTCACTTCTCGAGCTCCATGGCCGCGATCGGCGAGGCGGCGGGCGGTGCGCCGCTCGGCGGCGCGGCAGGGGATGTGGAAGGATCCGCGCGCCTCGCCATGGCCGCGACACTTTTCCACTGGACCATCCATCCCTGGTCGATCTTCGCCGTGGTCGCGGTGGGTCTCGCGTTCTTCACCTACAACCGCGGGATGCCGCTCACCATCCGTTCCAGTCTGCATCCGCTGTTCGGCGACCGCGTCTGGGGTCCGCTCGGCGATGTCGTCGACGGACTTGCGGTCCTCGCCACCGTCGCGGGTCTGGCGACCTCGCTCGGTCTCGGTGCGCAGCAGGCCCTCGCCGGCATCGGGTATCTGTTCGGTGCCGAGCCGAGCACGCTCAACCAGATCCTGCTGATCGCCGTCATCGCAGCGGTGACCACGCTGTCGGTGTCGTTGGGGTTGGAGAAGGGCGTGAAATGGCTGAGCCTCATCAACGTCGCACTCGCGGCGGCGCTCTGCCTGTTCGTGATCGTCGTCGGCCCGACGGCGAAGATCTTCGCCGGGCTGTGGGCCGACACGCTCGCCTTCATCACCAAGTTCCCCGCGCTCGCCGGTGTCTCCGACCGTGAGGACGGGCCGTTCTTCCGTGATTGGACGATCTTCTACTGGGCTTGGTGGACGGCCTGGGCGCCGTTCGTCGGCATGTTCATCGCCCGCATCTCGCGCGGCCGCACGGTGCGCCAGACCGTGTTCTTCGTGGTGCTGCTGCCCTCGCTGGTGTCCGTCGTCTGGTTCACGGCCTTCGGCACCGTCGCCATCGACCAGTTGGTGACGGCGGGCAGCCGCGCGGCGGCGGACGCGGAGCTGCCGTTGAAGCTTTTCGCCACGCTGCGGGAGCTGCCTCTCGCACAGCTCTCCAGCCTCATCGGCATCGTGCTGGTGATGGTGTTCTTCATCACCTCCTGGGACTCGGGGACGCTGGTGCTCGACACGCTCGCTTCGGGCGGCAAGACCGACACACGCAGGATCCAGTCGGTGTTCTGGATCGTGGTGGTGGGCGCTGCGGCCGTGGCGTTGCTGCTCGGCGGCGGCTTGAAGTCCCTGCAATCCGGATCGGTCGTGACGGGCTTGCCGTTCATGATCGTCATCACGCTCATCTGCGCAGGCACGCTGCGTGGTCTCGCGGGCGCGCGTCGCGCCGCGTCGGTCGATAAAGAGGAGGGGGCATGAGGACGAAGACAGGTATCTTGGCTTTGGTGTTGGGGGTCTGCTTGGCGGCGTCTGCGGCCGGCGTCCGCGCGTCCGGCACGGAGCCCGTCTGGGGAGCCGAGCGCAAGGTCGTCACCCTCGCCAACGGCATGCGCATGGGGTATGTGGAGCTCGGAAGTCCTGGCAAGCCGGCGATCGTGTTCTTGCACGGCATCACCAACAGCTCGCTCGGTTATCTGCCGCTCGGCCGCCTGCTCGCCCAGGACCATCATGTGTTCCTGCTCGACCAACGCGGGCATGGCGCGTCGGACAAGCCCCCGTGCTGCTACACGCGGCTCGACTTCGCGCATGATGCCAAGCTGTTCATGGACCTCTTCGGGTTGCAGAAGGCGCACATCGCCGGACATTCTTTGGGTGGCATGGTCGCGCAGACCCTGGCGGCGTTCTGGCCGGAGCGGGTCGATCGACTGATGATCATCGGTTCGACGATCGGTCGACGCAGTCTGCCGAGCAGGGATTCGCCGCGGCCGCCGCCGATCTTCGGTGCGCTCGACGCGGACATCCGAGCCCTCAAGGATCCGATCGATCCGGATTCGGCGTTCATGAAGATCTGGTGGGATGTGCCGGGCCTCGACCCGCAGATCCAGTACCACATGCGTCGTGAGTCGGCGCGCATCCCCGCCGACATCTGGCGGGCGATGTTCGACCAGGGCGAGGTATCGCGCGACCTGCGCACCACCGCCTACCGCGTCACGGCGCCGACGCTGCTGCTCTTCGGCGGCAAGGATGCCCTGTTCAGCGCCGAGGACAACCGCGAAATGGCCTCCTGGCTGCCGCACGCGAAGGTGGTGACGCTCGGGCCGCTCGGGCACTCGCTGCCCGAGGAGGATCCGGCGGCCGTCGGCGCCGTGCTGCTGGATTTCCTGAGGTAGCGCCTCAGAGCGCGTCGATCGGGATCTTGAGGTAGGCGACGCCGTTCGCCTCCGCCGGGGGCAACTCGCCCGCCCGCATGTTCACCTGCACCGCGGGGAGCAACAGCACGGGCATGGCGAGCGTCGCGTCGCGCTGTGTGCGCATCGCCACGAATTCCGCCTCGCCCACGCCGTCGCGGACATGGATGTTGTCTGCCCGTTGCGCTGCGACGGTGGTCTCGAAGACGGCTGCACGGTCCGTCGGCGGGTAGTCATGGCAGACGAAGATCCGCGTCGTGGGCGGCAGGTCGAGCAGCCGTCGTATCGACCGGAACAGCGTCGCGGCATCACCGCCCGGAAAATCGGTGCGCGCCGTGCCGACATCGGGCATGAAGATCGTGTCGCCCGCGAAAACGGTGTCGCCGACGCGGTAGGCGACGCAGGCGGGCGTGTGCCCGGGGACGGCCATCACCTGTCCGTGCAGGGATCCGAACCCGAAGGTCTCGCCGTCGCGCCACAGGCGGTCGAACTGCGAGCCGTCGCGGCGGAATCCCTCGCCGGCGTTGAAGACCTCACCGAAAGCCTGTTGCACCTCGGTGATGCGTTCGCCGATGCCGATGCGGCCGCCGAGCTGCCGCTTGAGGTAGGGCGCGGCGGTCAGGTGATCCGCATGCGCGTGCGTCTCGAGGATCCATTCGACGCGCAGCGCGCGTCCGCGCACGAAGGCGATGACGGCATCGGCGGAAGCTGTACGGGTACGCCCGGATTTCGGGTCGTAGTCGAGCACCGGATCGATGATCACGCAGGGCGTGCCGTCGCCGGCGTGCACCACATAGGTGACCGTGGAGGTGGCGGGATCGAAGAAGGGCTCGACCTGCGGATCGGCGGCGCTGCGACGGGGCTCGGTCATGGCGTCATCTCGCACGAAGGCGGCCCGTGACGGGCGATGGCCAAGGTTACAACAGCCTATGTACGATGGGTCTTCACTGCGGAAGATACCTATGCGGGAGATATCCATATGACGATCGATTGGGACCACTTCACGCCGACGCTGTCGCTCGCGGGCGGTCTGCTGCTCGGCCTCGCGGCCGCCGCGTTCATCCTCGTCAACGGCCGCATCCTCGGCATCAGCGGCATCGCGGGCGGTCTGTTCGCCGCCGTCCGCGGCCGAGCGGATCGGAGCGACCTCGGTTGGCGGCTGGCCTTCCTCGCCGGGCTGCTGGTCTCGCCGCTCGCGGCCAAGACGCTCGCCGCCGCAGGCCTGTGGCCCGCCGACGTGCCCGCCGCGCCGCGCATCGCGGCCGGGACGCTCGCGATCGTGGCGGCGGGGCTGCTCGTCGGGTACGGCACGCGGCTCGGGTCGGGTTGCACCAGCGGGCATGGCGTGTGCGGGCTGTCGCGGCTCTCGCCGCGCTCGCTGGTCGCCACGCTCGTCTTCATGGGAGCGGGGTTCGTCACCGTCTTCGTCCTGAGGCATGTCGTATGAGCCAGCGCATCAGCGAATTCCTGGTCGGTCTCGTGTTCGGTCTCGGCCTGCTGCTCTCCGGCATGACCGACCCCGGCAAGGTGCAGGGCTTCCTCGACCTCGCGGGCGCCTGGGATCCCTCGCTCGCTTTCGTGATGGGCGGCGCGGTCCTGGTCGGGCTCGGTGCGTTCGCGCTGGCGCGGCGCCGTACGCAGACCTTCCTGGGCGGCGCGCTGCAACTGCCCAAGTCGGGCGAGATCGACCGTAGGTTGCTCGTGGGCGCGCTGCTTTTCGGCGCGGGCTGGGGCCTCGCGGGCTTCTGTCCGGGCCCGGCGCTGGTGACGGCCGCGATGCTGGAGCCCAAGGCGCTGCTGTTCGTGGCAGCGATGCTGGCGGGGATGGCGCTGTACGAGTGGAAGGGCGCAGCGCGGTAGAATCCCGCGCCATGACGCCGACCCCGCCGGATACCGACCCCGAAGAGACCCGTGAGTGGCTCGAGGCGCTGCGCGCCGCCGTCGCCGCGGGCGGCCGCGAGCGCGGTCTGTTCCTGCTCACGCAGCTCGAGCAGGAGGCGCAGCAGTTGGGCGTCGTCGCCCATGTCATGCCGTACTCGGCCTACCAGAACACTATCCCGCTCGCCGAGCAGGCGGTGCATCCCGGCGATGTGGAGCTCGAGGAGCGTCTGACCGCCATCATGCGCTGGAACGCGCTCGCCATGGTCGTGCGCGCCAACAAGGCCTACGGCGAGCTCGGCGGGCATGTGGCGACCTACGCGTCGGCCGCCGAGATCTTCGAGACCGGTCTCAACCATTTCTTCCGCGGGCCCGATGCCTCGGGCGGCGGCGATCTCGTCTACTTCCAGCCGCACTCGGCGCCCGGCATCTACGCGCGCGCATTCCTTGAAGGAAGGCTCTCGGAAGGACAGCTCGCGAGCTACCGCCAGGAGACGGGCGGGCAGGGCCTGTCGTCCTATCCGCACCCCTGGCTGATGCCGGATTTCTGGCAGTTCCCCACGGGGTCGATGGGCATCGGTCCGATCAACGCCATCTACCAGGCGCGCTTCCTGCGTTACCTGCGCGACCGCGGTCTCGCCGACACCGACGCGCAGCGCGTCTGGGGCATCTTCGGCGACGGCGAGATGGACGAGCCCGAGTCGATCGGCGCGCTGACGCTCGCGGCGCGCGAGAGGCTCGACAACCTCACCTTCATCATCAACTGCAACCTGCAGCGGCTCGACGGTCCGGTGCGCGGCAACGGGCAGATCATCCAGGAGCTCGAGGCGCTGTTCACCGGCGCGGGCTGGAACGTCATCAAGGTGCTGTGGGGGTCGGACTGGGACCCGCTGTTCGCCCGCGACGCCAACCACGCGCTGCTCAAGGCCTTCGCGAACACGGTCGACGGCCAGTACCAGACCCTGGGCGCGAACGACGGCGCCTACAACCAGGAGAAGTTCTTCGGTCTCGACCCCGAGCTACGGGCGCTGGTCGCGCACATGTCGCTCGCCGAGATCGACGCGCTCAAGCGCGGCGGCCACGACTTCCGCAAGCTCTATGCGGCGTTCGCCGCGGCGCGCGAGCACCGCGACCGGCCGACAGTCATCCTCGCCAAGACGAAGAAGGGCTACGGCATGGGCCGGGCGGGCGAGTCGCGCATGACCGCCCACCAGGAGAAGAAGCTCGACGTCGAGGCGCTGCTCGAGTTCCGCAACCGCTTCAACCTGCCGATCTCCGATGTCGATGTCGCCGACCTGAAGTTCTACAAGCCCGCCGCCGACAGCGCCGAGATGCGCTACCTCGAAGAGCGGCGCATGGCGCTCGGCGGGCCGATGCCGCGCCGCCGCCGCGCCGCGCCTCCGCTCGCCGTGCCGCCGCTCGAGTCCTGGGGCGCGTTCGCCACCGCGGCCGACGGCAAGGAGATGTCGACCACGATGGCGTTCGTCCGCCTGCTCGGCAATCTCCTGAAGGACAAGACGCTCGGGCCGCGCATCGTGCCGATCGTCGCCGACGAGGCGCGCACCTTCGGCATGGCGAGTCTCTTCCGCCAGATCGGCATCTACTCGCCGCTCGGGCAGCTCTACCAGCCGGAGGACGCCGGCTCGTTGCTCTCCTACCGCGAAGCGCGCGACGGACAGCTGCTGGAGGAGGGCATCACCGAGGCCGGTGCGCTGTCGTCGTGGGTGGCAGCCGCGACCGCCTACAGCACGCAGGGGATCCCGCTGCTGCCGTTCTACATCTACTACTCTATCTTCGGCTTCCAGCGCGTGGGCGATCTCATCTGGGCCGCCGCCGATCAGCGTGCGCGGGGCTTCCTGCTCGGCGCGACGGCCGGGCGAACCACGCTCGGCGGCGAGGGGCTGCAGCACCAGGACGGCTCGAGCCACCTCGTGGCCTCCACCATCCCGAACTGCCGTGCCTGGGATCCGGCGTTCGCGGGCGAGCTCGCGGTGATCCTCGACCATGGGGCGCGGCGCATGCTCGAAGAGGGCATCGACGAATTCCATTACATCACGATGATGAACGAGAACTACGCGCAGCCCTCGCTGCCGGAGGGCGCCGCCGCGGGCGTGCTGCGTGGCATGTACCGCTACGGTGTGTACGGACCGAAGGCTGCGCCGCAGCTGCGGCTGCTCGGCTCCGGGGCGATCCTGCGTGAAGTCATCGCCGCCGCCGAGGTGCTCGCGGCCGAGCACGGTATCGCCAGCGAGGTGTGGAGCGTGACGAGCTTCAGCGAGCTGGCGCGTGACGCCGCAGCGGTGGAGCGTGAGGCGCGGCTCGCCGCGACGCCTGCATCGCCGCGTCGCAGCTACATCGACGGGTGTCTTCCCGGTGCGGCGCCCATCGTGGCCGCGACGGACTATGTGCGGGCCGTGCCGCAGATGATCGCGAGCCACCTGCCGGGTCGGCGCTTCATCGCGCTAGGCACCGATGGCTTCGGGCGCAGCGACACGCGTGCAGCGCTGCGCGCCTTCTTCGAGGTCGACCGAGCGAGCATCGTGCGCGCCGCGCAGCAGGCGCTCGCCGAGACCGGCAGCCCCGGCGGGTAGCCGCAGCGGCTAACCGAGGCTCAACAGGGCGGTGTTGCCGCCGGTAGCGGTGGTGTTCACGGTCAGCGTGCGCTCGGTGACGAATCGCGTGAGGTAATGCGGTCCGCCGGCCTTGGGGCCGGTGCCCGAAAGGCCCGTGCCGCCGAAGGGCTGTACGCCGACCACCGCACCGATCATGTTGCGGTTCACATAGACGTTGCCCGCGACGGAGCCTTCATGGACCGCATCGCGCGTCCCGTCGAGCCGGGTCTGCACGCCGAGCGTCAAGCCGTACCCGTTGGCGCGCAGCGAACCGAGCAGTGCGGGCAGATCGCGTGTCTTCCAACGCAGCACATGCAGCACCGGGCCGAAGGCCTCGCGATCGAGGGCGCGCGCATCCGGCACCTCGAGCAGCGTCGGCGCGACGAACCGACCGGGTTCGATCCCGCCTCCGCGCGCGAGCCGGTCGAGCTCCGCGCCGTCCGGCAGCGCCGCGCGCTTGCGCAGGCGCGCTCCCGCGCTCTGCATCGCTTCGATGTGGGCGCGCAGTCCGTCCGCCGCGGCGGTCGTGATGACCGGACCGACATCGGTGGCGAGGTCGGCGGGGTCGCCGACGACGAGCGTGTCCATCGCGCCTTCCAGCATCTCGAGCACCCGATCGGCGATGTCGTCCTGCAGGCACAGCAGCCGCAGCGCCGAGCAGCGTTGGCCGGCGCTGCCGAACGCGGAGTTGATGGCGTCGTCGACGACCTGCTCGGGCAAGGCCGTCGAATCGACGATCATGGCGTTGATGCCACCGGTCTCCGCGATCAGCGGCAGGATCGCGCCGTCGCGGGCCGCGAGCGTGCGGTTGAGCCAGCGCCCGGTGGCGGTCGAGCCGGTGAACACGACGCCCGCCAGAGCGGGGTGCGCGAGCGCGGTCTCGCCGAACTGCCGACCGACCATCGGCAGCACCGAGAGCGCGTCCTTCGGGATGCCTGCTGCATGCAGCAGGTCACCGAAAGCGAGTGCGACCCGGGGTGTGGTCTCGGCGGGCTTGGCGACGACGGTGTTGCCCGTGACGAGCGCGGCCACGACCTGACCGGCGAAGATGGCGAGCGGGAAGTTCCACGGGCTGATGCAGGCCCAGACGCCGCGGGCGGTCATCTCCAAAGTGTTCGCCTCGCCGGTCGGACCGGTGAGAGCGACCGGTGCGCCCTGCAGGCGCCGAGCCTCGGCGGCGTAGTAGCGGCAGAAGTCGGCGGCTTCGCGGACCTCGGCGATGGCGTCGCCCGCGGTCTTGCCGGCTTCGTGCGCAAGCAGCGCGATGAAGCGCTCGCGGTCCGCTTCGAGGGCGTCGGCGGCACGCTCCAGGCATGCTGCGCGCTCCTCGGCCGGATGCCGCGACCACGGAGTGAAGGCTTGCGCCGCCGCAGTGAACGCGACCTCGACATCGGCAGGCCGTGCGAAGGGCGGCAGCGGCGCGAGCGCAGGTGCCGCCGCGGTGCCGTCGCGGCGCAGCACGGCGCGCAGACCGTCCAGCGTGGCATCGCGACCGAGGTCCAGGCCGCGTGAATTTCGCCGCGCCGCGCCATAGAGCGCGTCCGGCAGCGGGATGCCGGGATGGGCGAGGGCGTCGCCGAGCGCGGCGAGCTGCGACTCCGGGTCCGCGACCACCTGTTCGACCGGGACGCTCGCGTCCATGAAGCGGTTCACGAACGAGGTGTTCGCGCCGTTCTCGAGCAGCCGCCGCACCAGGTAGGCGAGGAGGTCGGCATGCGGTCCGACCGGCGCGTAGGCGCGGACCGGCGGGAAGCCGGCGACGCTGCGTTGCGCCTCGTCGTACAACAGGCCGCCCATGCCGTGCAGGCGTTGGAACTCCATCGGCACGCCCGCTGGCCGGATCGCGAGGATCGCGCCGATGCCGTGTGCGTTGTGGGTGGCGAACTGCGGGTAGATCAGCGGCGCTGCGGCGAAGAGGCGCCTCGCGCAGGCGAGCCAAGCGACATCGGTCGAGACCTTGCGCGTGTAGACCGGATAGCCTGCAAGACCGCGTTCCTGCGCACGCTTGACCTCGCTGTCCCAGTACGCGCCTTTGACGAGCCGCACCGCGAGCGGCCGGCGCAGGTCGCGCGCGAGCCCGATGAGATGATCGATGACGGCCGGGGCGCGGCGCCCGTAGGCCTGGACGGCGAGCCCGAGTCCCGGCCGGTCGCGGGTCGCGGGGTCGCGCAGCAGCGCCTCGATGAGCTCGAGCGAAAGTTCGAGCCGGTCCTGCTCTTCGGCGTCGATGGTGAGACCGAGGCCGCGCGCCGCGGCGAGACGCGCGAGTTCCTGCACCCGCGGCAGCAACCGCGCCAGCGTGCGCCCGCGCTGCAGCGCCGAGTAACGCGGGTCCAGCGCCGAGAGCTTGATGGAGATGGTGTGGCGGGCATGGACATCGCCGCTCGGGCCGTTCGAGCGCGCGATCGCCTCGATGGCCGAGGCGTAGGCGTCGGCGTAGCGGGCTGCGTCGGCATCGGTGCGCGCGCCTTCGCCCAACATGTCGAAGGAGCACAGCGCGAGCGCGGGCTCGCGACGGCAGCGCGCGAGCGCCTCGCCGATGTCGCGGCCGACCACGAACTCGCCGCCGATGATCTTCATGGCGCGGCGCAGCGCCTGCCGGACGATGGGCTCGCTGGCGCGCTGTGTGAGGCCGCGCAGCCAGCCGCCGGTGTCGCCGCTCTGCAGTTGACCTGGCAGGTCCACCAGGCGTCCGGTGAGCATCAGGCCCCAGGTCGAGGCGTTGACGAACAGCGAGTTCGAGCGGCCCGAGTGCGAGTCCCAGTCGCCGGCGGCGAGCTTCTCGGCGATCAACTGGTCGGCGGTGTCGTCGTCCGGGATGCGCAACAGCGCCTCGGCGAGGCACATCAGTGCGATGCCCTCCTGGTTGGAGAGGCCGAACTCCTGCAGGAAGGCGTCCAGATAGGGTCGCTCGTCGGCGCGGGAGCGGGCGCCGGAGACGAGCGCCTGTCCCGTCGCGAGCGCAGTGTCGCGTTCAGCGGGGGTCAGGACGGGGAGCAGGGCGCGGACATCGGTCGCTTCGTCCCGCTCGGGGGGGGAGATGAAGGTCATCCCCGTATTTTACCTGTCACCGTGCCCGGCTGGACGATGCGCTATGATTGCGGGACGAATGCCGGTCCGAATCCGGCATCAAGAGGCCAACTCGATGCAATCACTGGGTCCCCCGCAAGCCGATCCTTCGACGACCGTCAGCCGCAAGGCGCTGCTGCTCGCCTTCGAGAACGCCGGCACTCTGCGGCCCCTCGCCGCGCTCGCCTTCGACCTCGCGCTGTTCGCGGGCGGGGTGGCGTTGGTGTTGGCCTCCACGCCCGTGTGGTTGAAGGTCCTCGGTTCGCTCGTGGTCACCGCAGGCATCGTGCGCCTGTTCCTGATCGGCCACGACGCTTGCCACGGGTCGTTCTTCAAGAACCCCTTGCTCAACGATATCTTCGGTCGGGTCGCCTTCCTGCCGTCGATGACCGCGTTCAGCCTTTGGGATGTCGGCCACAACGTCGCGCACCACGGCTTCAACAACCTCAAGGGCCGCGATCAGGTCTGGGCACCCTTCTCCAAGGAGGAGTACGACGCGCTGCCGGCGCATCGCCGCGTCCTGGAGCGCATCTACCGCAGCGGCGCGGGTTGGGGCCTCTACTACTTCCTCGAGCTGTGGTGGAAGAAGCTCTATTTCGCCACCAAGAAACAGATCGGTGCGAGCCGCGCCAAGTACCAGTGGGACAGCGTGCTGGTCACGGCCGGCATGATCGGCTGGGTCGCGCTCGTGGTGTTCACGGCGCACGAGACCGGCCAGAACGTCTGGCTGCTGCTGACGCTCGGTATCATCGTGCCGTTCGCGTTGTGGAACGCGATCATGGGCTTCGTGGTGTTCGTCCACCACACCCATCCCAAGATCGCCTGGTTCCAGAAGCGCCACGATTGGCAGCGACACCGGGCCTATCTGTCCTCCACCGTGCGCGTGCGCTTCCCGTTCGGCATCGATCGCCTGATGCACAACATCATGGAGCACAACGCCCACCACCTGAATCCGCGCATCCCGATGTATTCGCTGCGTCGGGCGCAGGCCCTGCTCGAGGAGCGGTTCTCGGACTCGTTCCAGGCCTATCGGATGACCTGGCAGTCGTATCGGGATTGCGTGCAGCGTTGCAAGTTGTACGACTTCGCGAACCATGCCTGGCTCGACTTCCGCGGTCAGGTCACCTCGCGCGTGCCGCTGGAAGAGTCGACGCCGGCCGCTGCGGCCGCCTGACGCGTCTCCAGCACCTCGACCTCGTCACCGACCCTCAGCACCGCACCGGCGCCGGCTGAGACCTCGGCGTTCCAGCCGAAAGTCACGCCTTTGTGCGCGCTGTCCCAGCGGAAGCGGCGCAGTGTCGGCAGCGGATCGACATCCGGCTCGCCGCTCACCTGGTCGAGGCTGGTGATCACGCAGCGCGTGCATGGCTTCACCAGCCGCAGGCGCGCAGCGCCGATGCGGATCACCGAGACGCCGTCCTCCGCCCAAGGTTCCCAGCCCTCGACGACGATGTTCGGCCGGAAGCGCGCCATCGGGATCGGCGCGGGCAGCCGCGCGACCAGGTCCGCGAGCGACGCGGCGTTGCAGATGAGCAGCGGATAGCCGTCGGGGAAGGTCGCGTCGAGCGCCGCGACGATGCGTGCCGGCGCGTCGATCACGCGGCTCGCGAACGCCGCGGCCTCGGGTCCGCAGTCCATCGCGGGTACTTCGCGGCTCCAGACGCGCACCGGCCGCAGCGCGTCGTTCGGCGTCAACGCGGGCGGCGGCGGCAGCGTAAGCGCCCCCGCGAGCGGGTGGGTGAGACGCAGGCTGCCGTCCGGCTCCGGGTGTGCGTCGAGCCGGGCGAGCGCGGGGTGGGAGCGCTGCGTGATGAAGCGGTCCCTGTCGTCGACGATCAGCCAGCTGCGGTCGTACTGCAGCCCGTGACGCCCGAGGCGAGCGCTTCCGAGGTCGTTCACCCGGCCGGATTTCACGGGGTAGCGGTGTATGGAGACGACGCGGGCGCGCATATCCGGGCATCATAGCGCGCGTCATGGATGCCCCTTCGGACAGACCGTCGGACCCCGCCTCGAGCCGCGATCCCACCGCGCTGCGGGACCTCGCGGACTGCGTCTTCGACACACGCTTCCTCGACGGACTTCCGGTCGATGAGTCCGGCGACACCGAGCCGCGACAGGTGCCCGGCGTGGTCGCCAGCCGCGTGATGCCGACCCCGGTCGCAGCGCCCCGGCTGGTCGGGTGGTCAGAGGTCCTTGCAGCGCAGTTGGCTCTGTCGCGCCCGACCGCAGGCAGCCGAGCGCTCGACATCCTCGCGGGCAACGCCCTCGCGCCCGGCATGCAGCCCTGGTCGGCGCGCTACGGGGGGCATCAGTTCGGCAACTGGGCGGGACAGCTCGGCGATGGACGCGCGATCACGCTCGGCGAGCTGCCGGGGCCGGACGGGCACCGCTACGAACTGCAGCTGAAGGGCGCAGGTGTCACGCCATACTCGCGTTTCGCCGACGGACGCGCCGTGCTGCGTTCGAGCCTGCGCGAGTTCCTGTGCAGCGAGGCCATGCACGCGCTCGGCGTGCCGACCACCCGGGCTTTGAGCTTGGTCGCCTCCGGCGAGTCCGTGGTGCGCGACATGTTCTACGACGGCGACGCTCGCCCGGAGCCGGGCGCCATCGTCTGCCGCGTCGCACCGACCTTCCTGCGGTTCGGCAACTTCGAGATCCATGCCGCATCCGACGAAGCGGGCCCGCTGCGCGCGTTGTTCGACAGGACGCTGCGGCTGTTCTATCCGCACATCGATCCGGCAGCGCCCGAGGCGCCGGTGGTTTGGCTTGGCGAGGTCGCGGAGCGCACGGCGACGATGGTCGCGCACTGGATGCGCGTCGGCTTCGTGCACGGGGTGATGAACACCGACAACATGTCGGTGCTCGGTCTCACCATCGATTACGGCCCGTACGGTTTCCTGGAGGTCTACGACCCGTCGTGGACGCCCAACACCACCGATGCGCAGGGGCGACGCTATTGCTACGGCAGACAGCCGCAGATCGCGTTGTGGAACCTCGCGCGGCTCGCCGGCGCTTTGCGTCCGCTCGGCGCTGACGACGACGGGTTGCAGCGCGCACTGGAGCGGTATCGCGACACTTTCGGGCGTGTCCACCGCGAGATGCTGGCAGCGAAACTCGGTCTGGTCGCGCTCGATGACGACGATGAGCCGCTCTTGAGCGAGCTCTTCGGGGCGATGGCTTCCGTCGAGACCGACATGCCCATCCTGTTCCGCGGACTCGCGCGCCTGCTGTCGGGCTTGCCGGGAGGCGACTTGCAGATGCTTTTGAGCGACGCGGTCTACGACCGATCCGCGCTCGACGCCGCGCTCGTCGGTCGATGGCAGGCCTGGGTCGATCGTTGGCAGGCGCGTGCCGCGCGCGAACGGCAGCCGGCGGCGTGGCGCATCGCGCGCATGGACGCAGCGAACCCGCGCTATCTGCCGCGCAATTACCTCGCGCAGCAGGCGATAGACGCCGCGACCGCAGGCGATGATGCGCCGCTGCGCGAGCTGCTCACGGTGCTGCGCCGACCGTACGAAGAGCAGCCCGGCCGCGAGGTCTACGCCGCGCGGCGACCCGAGTGGGCGCGCCACAAAGCCGGCTGCTCCGCGTTGTCCTGCAGTTCATGACGCCGATGTCCTGCGTGCGGTCCAAGAAGTGGTCATCGAGGTCGAGCGTCGTCGCGCGCGATTGACGCGCACGGGCCGCGGTACTAAAGTCCGCGACATCCGAGAGGTGCTCGTGCCGCATTCCGCGGCATGGGTGAAACGGGAAGCCGGTGGGTGGCCTCGAGCCACGATTCCGGCACTGCCCCCGCAACGGTAAGCGAGGCAGGGCGACTTCTGAGCCACTGCGACCCCAGCGGTCGTGGGAAGGCATCGCCCGGCGGCAACGCCCTCGCAAGTCCGGAGACCGGCCTATCGGTGCGACTGAACGCGCACGGGTGGATTGCGCGTGGGAGTGTTGTCATGAATATCCTTCGCGCTTCGGCGTACGTCCGCGCCCTGTCGGGTGCGTTCCTCTTCGGCCTGTCCTCGGGTGGCATCGTCATCGCCGCCGATGTGTCCCGTGCGTCCTCGGACACGGTGGTGGTCACCGCCTCGCGTCTGCCCGAGTCGCTCGACGAGACGCTCTCGTCGGTCACGGTCATCGAGCGCGAGGACATCGAGCGTCTGCAGGCGCGCACCCTCGACGAGTTGCTCGCGGGTGTCGAGGGCTTCTCGCTCACGCGGCAGGGCGGTGTCGGCCAGCCGACCTCGGTGTTCCTGCGCGGCGGTGAGTCCGACCATGTGCTCTGGCTCGTGGACGGCGTGCGCATCGGCTCGGTGACGACCGGCATCCCGGTGGTGCAGGACCTGCCCATCGACAGCATCGAGCGCATCGAGATCGTGCGCGGGCCGCGCTCGAGCCTCTACGGCGCCGATGCCATGGGCGGCGTGGTCCAGATCTTCACGCGCCGCGGGTCTTCGGCGCCGTCGTCGCTGCGCGTCTCGGGCGGTTCCAACGGCACCACCCAGGTGGCGCTGTCGGCCGGGCTCGGCGATGCCACGGGATGGCTCGACCTGCAGGCCTCACATCTGCGTACGGACGGCGTCAACGCCTGCCTCGGGCGTCCTTTCCCGCCGGGTGGCGGCTGCTTCACCGACGAGCCCGACCGCGATCCGTACCGCAACGGCAGCGTCAACCTGCGCGCCGGTACGCGTCTCGGCAGCCACGAGCTGGAGGCCTTCGTGCAGCGCAGCGAGGCGCGCATCGCCTTCGACAGCTCCTTCAACAACGAGTCGGACCTCGTGAACCAGGTGGCGGGCGTGAAGTGGGTCGCGACGCCGCGCGACGGCTGGCGCAGCACCGTACAGGCGGGGCGGTCCTGGGACGAGTCGACGAGCTTCCGCGCCGGCAGTTCGAGCCGCAGTATCTTCGACTCGCAGCGCGACAGCGCGTCCTGGCAGAACGACCTGCGCCTCGGCGTGGGCGAGATCACGCTCGGTCTCGATTGGCTGCGCGACGAGGTCGACAGCAGCACCCGCTACACGCGGACTTCACGCGACAACCGCGCCGCCTGGGGGCAGTACGCGCTGCGGCAGGGCGCGTTCAGCACGGCGCTCGCGCTGCGCGCCGACGACAACGAGCAGTTCGGTTCGAACACCACGGGCAGCCTCGCGGCCGGTTGGCGCTTCGCGGGCGGCATGCAGGCGCACGCGAGTTACGGCACGGCCTTCAAGGCGCCGTCCTTCAACGAGCTCTACTTCCCCGGTTTCAGCAACCCGGGCCTGCGGCCCGAGCGCGGTCGTACCGCCGAGCTGGGCCTGCGCGGAACGGTCGCGGGTGTGCGCTGGAACGTCGCGGCCTACCGCAGCGACATCGACGACCTGGTCGCGTTCGATGTCGCGACATTCCTGCCGCAGAACATCGCGCGGGCCGAGCTCATGGGCGTCGAGAGCGGTCTCGATTGGCGATCGGGTCCCTGGCGGTTGTCGCAGACGCTGTCATGGCTGCAGGCCGAGGACCGCAGCGCCGGCCCCAACCGCGGGCGTGAGCTGCCCCGGCGTCCGGAGTGGTCGGGTCGCACGGCGCTCGACTGGAGCGCAGCGCGTCTCGGCTTCGGCGCAAGTGTGCAATGGGCCGGTCAGCGGTATGATGACCTCGGCAATACGCGCCGTCTGGGCGGCTATGCGGTGGTCGACCTGACCGCCTCCTGGCAGGCGAGTCCGTCGGTGCAGCTGCAGGCGAGGGTGGCGAACGCGCTCGACCGACGCTACGAGACCGCCACGCTGTACCCGGCGTTGGGTCGAGAGGCTTTTTTGACGGTGCGCTGGGGCGCGCCGCGTTGAATCAGAGTTCTATCGAGGGAGTCGAATACAGATGATCCGTACAGACCGTTTCAATTGGCCGCTCGCTCTCGGGCTTGCGCTCGCCATGTTCGTCACGCGCATCGGCCACTTCGGCGAGTACGGCGGTCCGCCGGACGCGTCCTGGGCGGTGTTCTTCCTGGCCGGCCTCTGGCTGCGCGAGGCGCGTCTCTTCCCGGCGTTCTTCGCGCTGGCGTGGGTCGCCGACCTGGTCGCGTTCGGGCTCGGCACGCCGACGCTCTGCTACTCGCCGGCCTACCTGTTCTTGATCCCGGCCTACGGGTTGCTGTGGTGGGCGGGCCAGGCCGTGGCGAAGGCGGGCGCCGGTTGGCGCATCGCGCTGGCGGTGCCGGTCGCCGCAGTGGGCTGCTTCGCGCTCGCCAACCTCGGCATGTACCTGCTGGCTCCGCCGGCTGCGCCCACCTCGCTCGCGGCGTTCGCCACGCAGGTCTCCGGTTGGTTCCCGGGCTACCTGCTGACGATGGCCGTGTACACGGCCGGCGCGCTTGCGCTGGTTGCGGTGGTCGCCGCGATCCGTCGCCCGAGCGCTACCCGCAGCGTCTGACCCGACGCCCCGGGGTCGGCATCGCTGCCGACGGCGCCCGAAAAAAAAGCCCCCCGCCGCATCGCGACGGGGGGCTTTTCATTTGAGGACGATCGGACCGGGCAGGCCGTCGCGTTCGCTTACCAGGGCAGGGTCGTGGCGACCGAGAACTGGACCTTGCCCTCCGAGGTGAAGACATCGCCCGGCGTGCCATCGGTGGCCTTGAGGTCGCTGCCGTCGATCCACTTGAGCGCGAGCGCGAAGTTGCCGAGCGACTTCGTCACACCGATGGAGTAGTCGAGGTAGCCGTCCCCGTAAGCGTCATCCCAGTAATCGCCGTCGCTACGGCCGACATGCAGGGCGAGGCCGAAGTCGTTCGGCAACGGGAGCTCCGCATTGACCTCGATGTAGGTCGCGCTCTTGCCTGTGTTGCTGAAGTCGTCCGCGTACCAGAACTTGCCCGATACGGCCTTGTAGGACGCACCGGCGTAGAACTCGCCGAAATCGACCTTGTCGCCGCTCGGGTTGAAGTTGTACTGGACGTAGCCGATGTCGAAGCCGCCGTCCTCGCCGATGGAGCCGCGGTAGCCGCCGAGCAGGTCCCACTCGAAATCGGCCTTGGTACCCTCCCCGAAATCGACATTGCTGACCCAGGCGCCCAAGTAGAAGCCCGACTCGCTCGACCAGTCGAGGCTGGCCTGCAGCGCGGGGTCGCGTGCGGTCTGCGAGATGCCGCGGAAGTCGTAGTCCGTGGCGAGCGTGATGGTCGAGCTCACTTCGGCGCGCGCGAGGGGCGCGGCGAGCACGGTGAGCGCGAGCGCGGCGAGCGGGGCGGTCTTGTTCATGTTCAGTCCTTTGTTGGTGAAGTTCGACGACACAGACTCGGAGCAAGTCGCGTGCCAAGGGTCAGAAGGCCCATCGCTGCGGCTTTCGCGCGATTGTAACGCGATTTCCGCACCATATCGGTGCGGGCCATCCGCAGCGTGTCGGGGGATGGTGCGTGTCGGCTGATAGAATCGCCGTCATGGCCGCCTTCGACGAACCCATCGCCTGCGTCGACGTCGAGACCACGGGCGGGCACCCCGCCTGGCACCGCATCACCGAGATCGCCATCGTCGGGATGCGGGCGGGCGAGGTCGAGTGGGAGTGGAGCCAGCTCGTGAACCCGGGCGGTCGCATCCCGTCCTCCATCCAGCAGCTGACCGGCATCAGCGACGAGATGGTCGCCGACGCCCCGCCGTTCGCGGCCATCGCCGACGAGGTCGAGGCGCGGCTCGCCGGTCGGCGCTTCGTCGCCCACAACGCCCGCTTCGACTACGGTTTCGTGCGTACCGAGCTGCGGCGGGTGGGTCGCCCGTTCGCGGCGCCGCTCGCCTGCACGGTGCGTCTCTCCCGCGAGCTCTATCCGGAGCAGCCGCGCCACAACCTCGATGCGATCATCGCCCGGCACGGACTCGAGTGCGCCTCGCGGCATCGCGCGCTGCCCGATGCGCAGGTCTTGGCGCAGTTGTGGATTGCGCTGCGCCGCGAGTGGCCAGCCGACGCGCTCGACGCAGCGCTCGACCGCGTCGGTCGCCGTCCGTCCTTGCCTTCCCATTTGTCGCCGGATCTCGTCGACGACCTGCCCGAGGCCTGCGGCGTGTACCGCTTCATCGGCGAGGGCGGCGCGCTGATCTATGTCGGCAAGGCGCTCAACCTGCGCGAGCGCGTGCTCTCGCACTTCATGTCGGCGGGACGCGACGCCAAATCGCAGCGGCTCGCGGCGCAGGTCCGTCGTATCGAGTGGACCGAGACCGCCGGCGAACTCGGCGCGCTGCTGCTCGAGGCGCGCGTGGTGCGCGAGTCGAAGCCGGTCTACAACCGGCGTCTGCGCGGCGGCGGCGAGCTCTTCACCTGGCGGGTGGAGGACGACGGCTCGGCACCGCAGTTGACCGCGCTCGAGGGGCCGCTGCCTCCCGGCGATATCTTCGGCCTGTACCGCTCCGCGCGGCAGGCGCGCACCGCGCTCACCAAGCTGGCGCGCGACCAGAAGCTCTGCCTACGGGTGCTCGGTCTGGAGCCGGGCGGCGATGGGTCGTGCTTCGGCCATCAGGTCGGTCGTTGCGCGGGTGCCTGCGTCGGCGCGGAGCCCCGCCTCAAGCACAACCTGCGCCTGAAACTCGCGCTCGCGCCGCACAAGCTGCGCAGCTGGCCCTACAAGGGCGCGGTGGCGCTGGAGGAGACCAGCGCCATGGGCCTCAAGCAATGGCATGTGCTCGACGGTTGGCAGTACCTCGGCAGCGTGCAGCCGGACGAGGTCGATCCTGTCGAGGCGACCCGTGTCGGCCTTGCCAAGCCGCAGGCCGGATTCGATCCCGATGTGTACCGCATCCTCGCCCGGCATCTGACCCGCACCCGCAAGGGTCTGCGGCCCTGGCCGCCGTCCGACCGCCCATGAGCGCTCCGTTCCGCCAGTTCCTCGCCAGCGTGCCGCGCGGATCCGGCGATCTGCTCGCGCGCGAACTCGCCGCCTTCGGTGCGACCGATATCCGCGAGCGCGGCAACGCCGTCGCGTTCACCGGGACGCTCGAGGTCGCCTACCGCGCCTGTCTCGAGTCCTGGGTGGCGAGCCGCGTATACCTCGAGCTGCTGCGTTTCGAGGCGGAGGACGACGCGGCGATCTACGCGGCGCTGCGCGGCATCGACTGGCGGGCCCATGTCGATCCCGCGCAGACGCTCGCCTGCGAGTGGAGCGGGCGGCATCCCGCCGTCGTCAACACCCACTACGGCACGCTGCGCCTCAAGGACGCCATCTGCGATGCGCTGCGCGACAGCACGGGCGCGCGCCCCGACATCGCGCCGCGCGAGCCCGGCGTACGGGTGCACGCGCATGCCGTCGGCACCAAGGTCACGGTGTCGATCGACCTCTCGGGCGAGGGCCTGCACCGGCGCGGCTGGCGCGGGGACACCGGCGAGGCGCCGCTGCGCGAGAATGTGGCCGCCGGTGTGCTGCTGCGCGCCGGCTGGCCGGCGCTCGCCGCCGAGGGCGCGGCCTTCCTCGACCCGATGTGCGGCTCGGGCACGCTGGTGATCGAGGCCGCGCGCATGGCCGCGGGTCTCGCGGCCAACCACCGTCGGCGCTATTTCGGTTTCCTGCGCTGGCTCGGCCACGACGCGGCGCTGTGGCAGTCCTTGGTCGATGCCGCCGAGGCGCGCGCCGCTGCGGGTCTCGCGCGTTGCCGTACGCAGGGTGTCGTCCTGCGCGGGCGTGACCTCGACGCTGCGCTCATCCGCGAGGCGCGTCTCAACGCGTCGCATGCCGGCGTCGCGGAGATCACGCGGTTCGAGCCGGGGCCGCTCGCCGAGGCGCGTCCCGACGGCGCAGCGGTCGGTCTGCTCTGCACCAACCCGCCTTGGGGTCTGCGGCTCGGCGACATGTCGGCGGCGCGCGCGGTCCATGCCGAGCTCGGTGCCGTGCTGCGCGGGCATTTCGGCGGCTGGCAGGCGGCGGTGCTCACCGGCGATCCGTCGCTCGGCCTCGAGCTCGGTCTGCGCGCGCATCGCGTGCATACGGTCTGGAACGGTGCGCTCGAGTGCCGATTGCTGCGCATCGCCGTGGGCGAGGGCGCCGCGCGCGAGCTGCGCCCCTCGGCGGGCACGCGTATCGATCCCGAGCTCGCGCGCACTCCGGGCGCCGTCATGTTCGGCAACCGCATCCGCAAGAACCTCGCGCAGCTGGCGTCGTGGGCGAAGCGCGAACAGGTCGGTTGCTACCGCATCTACGACGCCGACATGCCCGAGTACGCCTTCGCCATCGACCTCTACACCGCCGAGGGCGACGGAGCCGACGGCGTACGCTGGTTGGTGGTGCAGGAATACGAGGCGCCGCGCGAGATCCCGGAGGACGCGGTGCGTCGCCGTCGCAGCGAGGCTCTGGCCGCTCTCGTCGATGCCGCCGGCGTTCCGCCCGAGCGGATCCGGCTGCGCACCCGCCGCCGCCACAAGCGCGGCGAGCAGTATGTGAAGCGCGGCCCGGGAGCCGACGGCGCCGACGAGGACCGCGGCGAGTGGTTGGTGGTGCGCGAGGGTGGTCTGCGCTTCGAGGTCAACCTCGGCGATTATCTGGATACGGGTCTGTTCCTGGACCACCGTCCGACGCGGTTGCGGCTCGGTACCCTCGCAGCGGGCAAACGCTTCCTCAACCTCTTCGCTTACACCGGGACCGCGACGGTTCATGCTGCAGCGGGCGGAGCGCGCGAGACCATTACGGTTGATCTCTCCGCGACCTACCTCGAATGGGCCCGCGCCAACCTGGCCCTCAACGGCCTCGACCTGCCGGCGCACCGTCGCGTGCAAGCCGACGTCCGCGAGTGGCTGCGCGAAGCGCGGACACGCGGCGAGCGCTACGACCTCGTGTTCTGCGACCCGCCGACCTTCTCGAACAGCAAGCGGATGGTCGGCGTGTTCGATGTGCAACGCGACCACGCGGAGCTGATCGACGACGGTGTCGCGCTGCTCGCCCCCGGTGGACTGCTGGTTTTCTCCACCAACGCCCAGCGGTTCCGGCTCGACCCTGCGCTCGGCGAGCGCTACGAGGTCCGCGACATCAGCCGGCAGACGCTGCCGCCGGACTACGCCCGCAACGCCCGTATCCATGCCTGTTTCGAGGTGCGGCCGCGGGTTCTGGCCGGGCCTCGGTCAGCAGGCCGGGCAGGGTAGCGTCGTCCCACCCGCCTGCGTATCGTGTGGCCATGGCCACCGCTTCCCGTCCTGCCCGACCCTCATCGCTGCTCCGGCTGCTGGCGTGCGCGCCGCTGTTCGCGCTCGCGGCCTGCGGCGACGGTCGTCCCGCGAAGCCGGCGGCCGCGGCCGCCTCCATGACCGTGACCACCGCGACCGCCGCCCGCCGCAGCGTCGAGCGCGAGGTGACGGCCTCCGGCTCGGTCGCCGCGTGGCAGGAGATGTCGCTCGGGGTCGAGCTCACCGGTCTGCGCATCGCTTCGGTGCTGGTCGAGCCCGGCGCGCGTGTCGCCGCCGGCCAGCCGCTGCTCGAGCTCGACCGCCGCACGCTCGATGTGCAGGCGCGGCAGGCTGAGGCCAGCCTTGCGCAGGCACGCGCCAGCCTCGATCTCGCCACCGCGCAGGCGACGCGTGGCGAGTCGCTGATCGCCAGCAATCTCATCTCGAGCGCCAACCTCGACGAACTGCGCGCCAACCGCGCGCGCGCGGTGGCCCAGGTCGCCGCCGCGGAGGCTGAGCGCGACGCCGCGAAGCTGCGGCTCGGCTTCGCGACGCTGCGCGCGCCCGATGCCGGCGTGATCTCGGTGCGCAACGCGCAACCCGGGCAGGTGGTCTCGGCGGGCGCCGAGCTGCTCCGCCTCATCCGCCGCGGTCGCCTCGAGTGGCGCGCCGAGATCTCCGACACCGACCTCGCCAAGGTCCGCCCCGGCTCGACGGTGCGGCTGCGCGCACCCGACGGCGTCGCGATCACCGGCAGCATCCGGGCCGTGTCGCCATCGGTCGATCCGAAGACCCGCACTGCGGTGGTCTATGCCGACCTGCCGGACCCCGGCACCTTGCGCGCCGGCATGTTCGCCGAGGGCCGCATCGCCGTCGGTCAGGCGGAGGTCAGCGTGGTACCGCGCGAGTCGGTGGTGTTCCGCGATGGGCTGCCGTATGTCTTCGTGGTGGGCGCCGAGAACCGGATCGAGCAGCGCCGCATCGAGACCGGCACCGTCGAGGGCGACACGCTGGAGGTGCGCTCCGGCCTCAAGGCGGACGAGCGCATCGCGGTGCGCGGCGCGGGCTTCCTCGGCGACGGTGAGACCGTGAAGGTCGTGCAGGGCACGCCGCCGTGAACCTGTCGCGCTGGGGCATCGCGCATCCGCTGCCCTCGGTGCTGGCCTTCGTCCTCCTCACGATCGCCGGCTTCTGGGGGCTGCACAAACTCCCGATCTCTCAGCTGCCCGATGTCGCGCTGCCGACCATCCAGGTGACGGTGGGCCTGCCGGGCGCGACGCCTTCCATCCTCGAGACCGATGTCACCCGCAAGATCGAGGATGCGGTGGCGAGCATCGCCGACATCGACAAGATGACATCCTCGGTCAGCGAGGGCACCTCGGTCACGCGCATCGAGTTCGAGCTCGGCCGCGACATCGACGCCGCGCTCGACGAGGTGCGCGATGCCGTGATGCGCGCGCGGCGCGAGCTGCCGGCCGACATCGACGAGCCGGTGGTGCAGCGCCAGAACCTGGTCGGCGGCACCGTCATCGGTTACGCGGTCTCCTCCAAGCGTCTGGCGCTCGACGAGCTCTCCTGGTTCGTCGACGACACCGTGACCAAGGCGATGTACGGCGTCGCAGGCGTCGGCTCGGTCAGCCGTTCGGGCGGCGTCGACCGCGAAGTGCGGGTCGACCTGCGGCCCGAGGCGCTGCAGGCGCTCGGCGTCACCGCGGGGTCGGTCTCGAACCAGCTCGCGCGGCTGCAACTCGAGCGGCCGGGCGGCCGCACGGTGACGGGTGGGGCGGAGCAGGCCGTGCGCACCGTCGCCGTGGTGCGCACCGCCGCCGAACTCGAGGACTACCCCATCTATCTGCCCGACGGGCGCAGCGTGCGGCTCTCGTCGATCGCGACGGTGACAGACGGCGCCGGCGACCCGCGCGCTGCGGCGCTGCTCGACGAAGAGCGGGTGGTCGGTTTCTCGATGCGCCGCACCCGCGGCTCGAGCGAGGTCGATGTGGGCGAGGGCGTGCGCAAGGCCGTCGCCCAGCTGCAGGCCGCGCACCCCGAGGTGACCTTCACCGAAGTGGTGGCGAGCGTCGAGGATGCGAAGGCGTCCTACGACTCCTCGATGACCATGCTGCTCGAGGGGGCGCTGCTCGCGGTGATCGTGGTCTGGTTCTTCCTGCGCGATTGGCGCGCCACATGGATCTCCGCCATCGCGTTGCCGCTGTCGGTGATCCCGACCTTCGCCGTGATGTGGTGGCTCGGCTTCTCGCTCAACCTGCTGACGCTGCTCGCGCTGGCGGTGGTCATCGGCATCCTGGTCGATGACGCCATCGTCGAGGTCGAGAACGTCGCCCGGCACCGTGCGATGGGCAAACCGCCGCTGCAGGCCGCCATCGACGCGACGGACGAGATCGGCATCGCGGTGATCGCGACCTCGGCGACCCTCGCGGCGGTGTTCGTACCCGTCGCCTTCATGCCGGGCGTCACCGGCAAGTTCTTCCGCGAGTTCGGCTGGACGGCCGCCGCAGCGGTGCTGTTCTCGCTGCTGGTGGCGCGCCTGCTGACGCCGATGCTGGCCGCGCGCTTCATGTCGCACACGCCGAAGGATGCGGCGGATTCGCCGCTCATGACCCGCTATCTCGGCTGGGTGGATCTCGCGCTGCGCCACCGTCGCTGGGCCATCGGTCTCGCGATGCTCACCTTCGTCGCCTCACTGGCGCTGATCCCGCTCATCCCCAAGACCTTCGTGCCCTCGACCGATGAGGCGCGGGTGCAGCTGCAGGTGGAGCTGCCGCCCGGGGCGCGCATGACCGACTCGCTCGCGGTGGCGCGCGATGTGCGGTCGCGGTTGCGCGCCGGCGTGCCGGAGCTCAAGAGCATCTTCACCTCGATCGGCGGCGATTCCAGCGAGACCATGAGCGGTGGCCTCAGTTTCCCCGAGGTGCGGCGCATCCTGCTGACGCTCGAGTTCAAGGCCGAGCGTTCGCGCACCAGCGCAGAGCTCGAGAACGCGGTGCGCGCGCTGCTGCGCGACCTGCCCGGGGTGCGTTTCCAGTTCTCGGCGGGCGGACCCGGCGATCGGCTGAGCCTCGTCCTCGCGGGGCGCGATCCGGAGGTGCTCGGCCGTACCTCTCGCGAGCTCGCGGCGCAGATCCGGCAGATCCCGGGCCTAGGGTCCGTCAGCACGAGCGCGGCGCTGCTGCGGCCGGAGATCGTCATCCGCCCCGACCCCGCGCGCGCCGCCGATCTCGGCGTCTCGACCGTGGACATCGCGGACGCCGCGCGCATCGCGACCAGCGGCGATGTGCGCCAACGTCTCGCCAAGCTCAACCTCGCCGAGCGTCAGGTCCCGATCCGCGTGCAGCTCGCAGGCGGCGCGCTGACGGACCCCGCGGTGCTGAGCCAGCTGCGCGTGCCGGGCGCGCGGGGGCCGGTGCCGCTGTCCGCGGTGGCGGAGATCAAGGAGGGCAGTGGACCGGCGCGCATCGACCGCCTGAACCGCGAGCGCAATGTCACCGTCTCTGCGGAGCTCAACGGGCAGCCGCTAGGCGACATCATGGCGAAGGTGCGCGATCTGCCGATCGCGAAGACCCTGCCGACGGGCGTGCGCATCATGCCGGCGGGCGATTCAGAGGCCTTCGTCGAGCTCTTCGTGGGCTTCGCGGTGGCGATGCTCGCGGGCGTGGTCGCGGTGTATGTCGTCCTGCTGCTGCTCTTCCACAGCGCAACGCTGCCGCTCGTGATCCTGGCAGCGGTGCCGCTCTGCGGCGGCGGTGCCTTCGGTCTGCTGCTGCTCACCGGCAACGCGCTGTCGCTGCCGTCGCTCATCGGCCTGCTGCTGCTCACCGGTATCGCCACCAAGAACTCGATCCTGATCGTCGATTACGCCGTGCTCGGCGAGGAGGCGGGGCTGTCGCGGCGCGATGCGCTCATCGAGGCCTGCCGTAAGCGCGCCCGCCCGGTGATCATGACCACGGTGGCGATGGGCGCCGGCATGCTGCCGATCGCGTTCGGCCTCGGTGCAGACGGCAACTTCCGTACGCCGCTCGGCGTGTCGGTGATCGGCGGCCTCATCACCTCGACGCTGTTGTCGCTGGTCGTGGTGCCGGCGGCGTATTCGTTGGTGGCGGAGATCACGGATCGCGTCCGTGCCCGCATGGGCTGGGCACCGCGCAAGGCCGCAGCGGCGAACGCGACGACGGGGGCGGCGCCGACCTCGGCCTAAGGCCGGGCTAGAGCAGGTCCCGCATCCGGTACCACAGCATCGCCAGCACCAAGGCCGGGCGGCGCAGCGCGGCCCCGCCCGGGAAGTCGCGGTGCGGGATGCGCGCGAAGAGGTCGAAGCGCTCGGCGGTCCCGCCGATGGCCTCGGCGAGGAGCTTGCCGGCGACGCCGGTGAGCGCGATGCCGTGGCCCGAGAACCCCTGCAAAAAATATACATCCGTCTCGAGCCGTCCGAAATGCGGGGCGCGGTTCATGGTGATGTCGACATAGCCGCCCCAGGCGTGCTCGATGTCGGCGTCGGCGAGCTGCGGGAACACCGCCAGCATGCGCGCGCGCGTGGCGCGGCGCGTGCCGAGGGGGTCGAGGCCCGAATAGCTCACGCGTCCTCCGAACAGCAGACGGTGGTCAGCGGAGCGGCGGAAGTAGTCGATCACCCAGTTGATGTCGGTGACCGCGGCATCGTTGCGGATGAGCGCCGCGGCGCGCTCCGCGCCGAGCGGCTGCGTCGCGACGATGTAGGTGCCGACGCCCATGATCTTGCGGCTGAGCGCGGGCGCGAAGGGCCCGAGCCAGGCGTTGCCGCAGAGCGCGAGCGATCGGCAGCGCACGCGACCGGTGGCGGTGGTGACCTCCAGCGTACCCGCGACGCGCGCATAGGCGAGGGCACGGCTGTCCTCGAAGAGCCGCACGCCCGCGCGTTCGGCGGCGGCGGCGAGGCCCTGCGTGTACTTGAGCGGGTGCAGGTGCCCGCCGGCGCTGTCGTAGTTGCCGGCGATGTAGCGGTCCGAGGCCAGGATCGCGCGAAGCTCCTCGCGCTCGACCATGCGGATGCTGTCGTAGCCATACTCGCCATGGAGCGTGGCGACCTCTTCGCGCAGTTCGCGTTCCTGCCGCGGCTTGATCGCGACATGCATCTGTCCCGTGCGCAGGTCGCAGTCGATGCCGTGGCGGGCGATCAGTTCGCGCTGCAGGCGCAGGCCCTCGACGGAGACATCCCAGATGCGCCGTGCGTCGGCATCACCGACCAGGGCCTGCAGCTTGTGCTGTCCGCAGGCGATGCCGGGGATGGCCTGCGCGCCGCTGCGGCCGGAGGCGCCCCAGCCGACGCGGTGGGCCTCGAGGAGCACCACGCGGTAGCCGCGCTCGGCGAGGTGCAGCGCGGTCGAGCAGCCGGCGATGCCGCCGCCGATGACGCAGATGTCCGTGTCGACATCGCCCTGCAGCGCGGGGCGTGGCGGCTGCGGCGGTGTCGACGCGGCGTACCAGGAGTCGATGTGGCCGGTCACGGCGACCTTCCGGGTCAGATCGCGCCCATGTACCACTCGATCTCGAGCGGGGTGACATGGGAATTGAAATCGTCGAGCTCGGCCTGCTTCACGGTCGCGTAGAGGTCGCGGAACGGACGGCCGAGGTAGGACGCGGCGAACTCGCTGGCACGGAAGCGTTCGATGGCGGTCGCCCAGTGCGAGGGCAGGGGCGTGCCGCTCTCGCGGTAGGCGTTGCCGCGCACCGGCGGCGGCGGCTCGATCCCCTGCGAGATGCCGTAGTGGATGCCTGCGAGCAACCAGGCCGTCACGAGGTAGGGGTTTGCATCGGCGCCCGCGAGTCGGTGCTCGATGCGGCGGTTCGCGGGGTCGCTCGGCGGCAGGCGCACGGCGGAGCCGCGGTTGTTGACCGACCACGAAGGCGTCATCGGCACATAGGCTTCGGGCCGGAAACGGCGGTAGGAGTTGGGTCCCGGTGCGCAGATCGCCGTGCCCTCGCCGAGCGTCGCAAGCACGCCACCGATCGCATGACGCAGTTCGCTGCTCTCGATCCGCAGACCGCCGTCAGGGCCGTCATCCGCCGGTTCGGGGCACTCGAAGATGTTGCGTCCTGCGGCATCGAGCACGCTCGCGTGCACATGCAGCCCGGATCCCGCCATGTCGCGGTAGGGCTTCGGCAGGAAGGTCGCGTCCCAGCCGTATTCCCGCGCCACGCTGCGCACCACGCGCTTGAAGCGCAGCGCCTCATCGCAGGCGCGCAGCGCGTCGGCGCGGTGCAGGAGGTTCACCTCGAACTGCCCAGGACCGTATTCGGCGAGAGCGGAGGTCGAGGGGATGCCTTGCGCGCGGCAGACCGTATCGATGCGCGCGAGCACGGCCGAATATTCATCGAGGTCGGTCATCGCGTTGATCTGGGTGCGGAACTCGCGACGACCCGTGCGCGGCAGCGGCGGTGGCTGCGGCTGTCCGGCGGCGGTGCGCTCTCGGTCCACGAAGTAGAACTCGTACTCGATCGCGACCACCGGCGTGAGGTTGAGGCGATGGAACTTGTCGAGCACCTTCACGAGCACATGTCTCGGGTCGCCGAAGAACGGCCGACCGTCGGGCTCGTACATCGAGACCTGCAGCTGCGCGACGCCATCGTTCTGCCAGGGCACCGGCACCAGCGAGTGGGACAGCGGGCGGCAGGGACGGTCGGCGTCGCCCTCGTCGAAGCCGAGTCCGGTGGCCTGCACCGTGCCGCCGAGGACATCCAGGGCGAACATCGACCCCGGCAGCAGCATCCCCGACTTGTAGACGCCGGCGATGGCGTCGCGGTCGATGCGTTTGCCGCGCTCGACGGTGTTGAGATCGTTCAGGAAGACATCGAAGAAGCGCGTCCCGGGGTGCTGTGCGAGGAAGGCGGCCAGTTCCGGAGCGTCGGGAGAAGTCATCCGGTCAGGATACGGGGCGGGGCGCAGGGCGGCAATACAGAACTAATGAAAACAAAGACTTGCATCGATATCCTCTATCAGGTAGGAGGCAAAGGGGCCGCCGCTGTGGTCTAATGGGCGTACGGTGGGCATCGAGCTCGCCGCTTTTGGTGTCCCATGTCTGCCCGTCCTGTCATCGGCATCCCTGCCGACCGTCGCATGGTCGGCCCGCATCCCTTCCACATGGTGGGGGAGAAGTATGCGGCTGCCGTCATGCAGGCGGCTGGTGGACTGCCGCTGCTGATCCCGGTGCTGCCGGATCCGCTCGAGCAGCGCGACATCCTCGACACCTTGGACGGCTTGCTGTTCCCCGGCAGCCCCTCGAACGTCGAACCGCATCACTACGAAGAGGGGCCGAGCCGCGAGGGGACGCTGCACGACCCGGAGCGCGACGCCACGACGCTGCCGCTGGTGCGCGCGGCGCTCGCGATGGGCGTGCCGCTGCTCGGGGTCTGCCGGGGCTTCCAGGAGATCAATGTCGCGCTCGGCGGCAGCCTCTGGCAGCACGTCGAGGAGGTCCCCGGGATGCGGGACCATCGCGAGGACAAGTCGCAGCCGCTCGATGTGCAGTACGGGCTTGCCCACGAGGTCGCGCTGGCGCCCGGTGGGCTGCTGCAGCGGCTTGCGGGCGGCGCGACGAGCGTCGCGGTGAACTCCCTGCACGGGCAGGGGGTCAAACGACTGGCGCCGGGGCTGCGCGTCGAGGCGCGCGCGCCCGACGGCCTCATCGAGGCCTTCGTCCCAGAGGCGGCCAGCGCCTTCGCGCTCGCGGTGCAATGGCACCCCGAATGGAAGGTGATGGACAACGATTTTTCCCGTGCGCTGTTCGCCGCTTTCGGCGACGCGGCGCGCGAGCGTGCGGCCCGCCGGGCGGCGCGAAACCGAGGCTAGGACCATGTCAGACCAGATTGCACAGTTCTTCCGTGAATACGGCATCCAGGAAGTCGAGGCCATCGTCCCCGACATGGCCGGCATCGCCCGCGGCAAGGTGATGCCTGCCCAGAAGTTCCAGGGCGACCAGGGCATGCGTCTGCCGGAGAGCATCTTCCTGCAGACGGTCACCGGCGATTATCCCGAGGAGACCTCCTCGGCGATGAGCCCCGCCGAGATCGACATCATCCTCAAGCCCGACCCGCGCACCGTGCGCCGTGTGCCCTGGACGGCCGAGCCCACGGCGCAGGTGATCCACGACTGCTTCTACGCCGACGGTCGGCGGGTGAAGATGGCGCCGCGCGAGGTGCTGAAGCATGTGCTCGACCTCTATGCCCAGAAGGGATGGGACCCCGTGGTCGCGCCGGAGCTCGAGTTCTATCTCGTCGAGCCGAACATCGACGCCGACTATCCGCTGAAGCCGCCCATCGGCCGCTCCGGTCGCGCGGAGCCCGGTCGGCAGTCCTACAGCATCGCGGCGGTCAATGAATTCGACCCGCTGTTCGACGATGTCTACCAGTTCTGCGAGGACCAGGACATCGCCATCGACACGCTGATCCACGAGGACGGCCCGGCGCAGATGGAGATCAACCTGCTGCACGGCGATGCGCTCGACCTCGCCGACCAGGCGTTCATGTTCAAGCGCACGGCGCGCGAGGCCGCGCTGCGCCACAAGATGTACGCGACCTTCATGGCGAAGCCGCATGCCAAGGAGCCGGGCAGCGCGATGCACATCCACCAGAGCATCGTCGACCGCCAGACCCGCAAGAACGTGTTCTCCAACAAGGACGGCACGCCGTCGCCGCTCTTCTTCTCGCACATCGCCGGGCTGCAGCGCTATCTGCCTGCCGCGATGGCCTTGCTCGCGCCGAACGTCAACTCCTACCGCCGCATCAGCCGTTTCCAGGTGGCGCCGATCAATGTCCAGTGGGGCTATGACAACCGCACGGCCGGGCTGCGCGTGCCGATGTCGGGGCCTGAGGACCGGCGCGTCGAGAACCGGCTCGCGGGCGCGGATGCGAACCCGTATCTGGCGAGCGCGGCCTCGCTCGCCTGCGGCTATCTCGGCATGGTGCAGGGCCTGTCGCCGACCGACCCCATCACCGGCAGCGCCCACGACATGCCGTTCTCGCTGCCGCGCAACCTCGATGAGGCGATCCGACTGCTGCGCGAGTGCGACCCGCTGATCGAGATCCTCAGCGAGCCGTTCGTGTCGGCCTTCACCATCGTGAAGGAGGCCGAGCACGAGGTGTTCCTGCAGGTGATCAGCTCCTGGGAGCGCGAGCACCTGTTGCTGAACGTCTGACGCCGCAAGGATCGGGGACAACATGGCCACCACGCACACCACCGCCGAATGGCAGGCGCTCGACGCCGCGCACTACCTGCACCCGTTCACCGACCACAAGTCCTTGGCGGCGCGCGGCACGCGGGTCATCACCCATGCCGAGGGCGTGTACCTCCACGACTCGGAAGGGCACCGCATCCTCGACGGCATGTCGGGGCTTTGGTGTGTGGCGCTCGGCTACGGCCGGCGCGAACTCGCCGAGGCCGCTTACCGTCAGATGCAGGAGCTGCCGTACTACAACAGCTTCTTCCAATGCGCGAACCCGCCCGCCATCGAGTTGGCCGACCGTCTCGCGCGGCTCTCGCCGCCGCAGTTCCAGCACGCGTTCTTCACCGGCTCCGGCAGCGAGTCCAACGACACCATGGTGCGCATGGTGCGCCGCTACTGGGAGCTGCGCGGGCAGCCCGAGCGGCAGGTGATCATCAGCCGTTGGAACGGCTATCACGGCAGCACCATGGCCGGCGCCTCGCTCGGCGGCATGAGGGCCATGCATTCGCAGGGCGGTCTGCCGATCCCCGGCATCGTCCATATCGGTCAGCCTTACTGGTTCGAGTGCGGCGGCGACCTCGACCCGGACGAGTTCGGCCTGAAGGCCGCGCGTGAACTCGAGCAGAAGATCCTCGAGATCGGTCCCGACAAGGTCGCCGCGTTCATCGGCGAGCCGGTGCAGGGCGCGGGCGGGGTCATCATCCCGCCGCGTACCTACTGGCCCGAGGTGCAGCGGATCGTCGACCGCTACGGGATCCTCTTGGCCTCGGACGAGGTCATCTGCGGCTTCGGTCGCACCGGGGAGTGGTTCGGCTGCGAGCACTTCGGGACGCGTCCCGATTTCATGACCCTCGCCAAGGCCATCACCTCCGGCTACCAGCCGCTCGGCGCCCTGATGGTCGCCGACCGGGTAGCTGAAGTGCTGGTCGGCGAGGGCGGCGAGTTCTTCCACGGCTTCACCTACTCGGGTCACCCGGTGGCGGCCGCGGTCGCCAACGCCAACCTCGAGATCCTCGAGCGCGAGCGGATCGTGGAACGCGTCCGCACCGAGATCGCACCCTACTGGGCGGCGCGCTGGCGGGAGCTCGCCGATCACCCCTTGGTGGGCGAGGCGCGCACCCTCGGGTTGTTCGGGGCGTTGGAGCTCGTGCCCCGCAAGCCCTCCCGGGCGTTCTTCCCCGAGCGGGGCACGGTCGGTACGCGTTGCCGGGACCTGTCGGTGAAGAACGGCCTCGTCATGCGGGCGGTCTGGGACACCATGATCGCGGCGCCGCCGCTCGTCATCACCCCGGCCGAGATCGACGAACTCGTGTCCAAAGCGGTGCAGACGCTGGACCAGCTGCACCAGGAACTGCGGCGCGACGGCCTCGCCTGAGGGACCGCCGGACGACGGTCTTTCCCGCGCGGCGGCGCTGCGTTATAAACGCGGGAGCGCCCCGGCGCCCGTCACCCTCCAACACGCCGCCCTACAGGGAGTCCCCACCGCATGAACCTGCCTGCCCGTCCGGCATTGACCGTCCTCGCCCTCGCGACGCTGCTGACCGCCTGCTCGAAGCCTGCGGAGCAGAAGGTGCTCAATGTCTACAACTGGTCCGACTACATCGATGAGAGCGTGATCGCCGACTTCCAGAAGGAGACCGGCATCAAGGTCACCTACGATGTCTTCGACTCCAACGAGGTGCTGGAGACCAAACTGCTCGCCGGCAACACCGGCTACGACATCGTCGTGCCGTCAGCCAACTTCCTCGAGCGTCAGATCAAGGCGGGGATCTTCCAGAAACTCGACAAGAGCAAGCTGCCCAATCTCGCCAACATGGACCCCGCGCTCATGGCGAAGGTCGCTCGCCATGACCCCGACAACGCCCATTCGGTGAACTACCTCTGGGGGACGACCGGCATCGGGTTCAACCAGGGCAAGATCGCGGAGCGCATGAAGGACGCGCCGGTCGACAGTTTCGCGATGTTCTACGACCCCGCCGTGGTCTCGAAGTTCGCCGACTGCGGCGTCGCCATCCTCGATTCGCCGACGGAGGTGCTGGGCACGGTGCTCATCCATCTCGGCAAGGATCCGAACAGCGAGGACCCTGCGGACCTCGCCGCGGCGGAGAAGGTCCTGATGTCGGTGCGCCCGTTCATCAAGTATGTGCATTCCTCCAAGTTCATCGACGATCTCGCCAACGGCGAGATCTGTCTGACGATGGCTTGGTCCGGCGATGTGTTCCAGGCGCGCGATCGCGCGGATGATGCCGGGAGCGGCATCAAGATCGACTTCAAGATCCCGCGCGAGGGGACGATCATGTTCTTCGACATGCTGGCGATCCCGAAGGACGCCAAGAACGTCGCGAACGCCCACGCGTTCATCGACTATCTGATGCGGCCCGAGGTCGCGGCGAAGAACACCAACTACGTCAACTACGCCAGCTTCAACGTCCCTGCACAGAAGTCCGTCAGCCCGGAGGTCCTGGGCAACCCGGCCATCTATCCGACCGAAGAGGTCAAGGCGCGGCTTCAGGTCGATCTCGCCGAGAGCGATGCCTTCACCCAGTCGCTGACAGCGACCTGGACGCGCTTCAAGGCGGGTCAGTGATCCGGTCCGCTGCGGGCACGATGGCTGGGGTCGTCGTGCCCGCGGCGGATCCGTCGACGGAGGGGGTGGCGTGACGCAGAAGACGGTCGATCGCGCGCAGGAGTATGTCCGCATCGAGGCGGTCACGAAGCGGTTCGGCGATTTCGTGGCGGTGGACGGCATCTCGCTCAGCATCTTCAAGGGCGAGATCTTCTGCTTGCTCGGGGGATCGGGCTGCGGCAAGACCACCTTGCTGCGCATGCTGGCGGGCTTCGAGTCTCCGACATCCGGGCGGATACTCATCGACGGGCAGGACATGGCGGGCATCCCCCCTCACGAGCGTCCCGTCAACATGATGTTCCAGTCCTACGCGCTCTTCCCCCACATGACGGTGGAGAGCAATGTCGCCTTCGGACTCGAGCAGGAAGGTCTCGCCAAGGCCGAGATCTCACGCCGGGTCGCGGAGATGCTCGACATCGTGAAGATGGGCGAATACGGACGGCGGAAGCCGCACCAGCTGTCGGGCGGTCAGCGACAGCGTGTCGCGCTGGCGCGGGCGCTGGTCAAACGTCCGAAATTGCTGCTCTTGGATGAGCCGCTCGGCGCGCTCGACAGGAAACTCCGCGAACATACCCAGTTCGAGCTGATCAACCTGCAGGAGCAGCTCGGCGTCACCTTCGTGGTGGTCACCCATGACCAAGAGGAGGCGATGACGCTCGCCTCGCGCATCGGGGTGATGAACAAGGGCCAGATCGTGCAGGTCGGCACGCCGACGGACATCTACGAATTCCCCAATTCACGCTTCGTCGCCGACTTCATCGGTTCCGTGAACCTGTTCGAGGGCCAGCTCGTCGAGGACGAGCCGGGCCATGTGCGCATCCGCTGCGCCGAGCTCGATTCGACCGTGTTCGTGGACCACGGGATCAGCGCTGCGCCGGACGCGAAGGTCGCGGTGGCCATCCGCCCCGAGAAGATCGAGCTCAGCCGTGAGGCGCCCTCCGGTGACGAGAACCGGGCCCACGGCGTGGTCAAGGAGATCGCGTACATGGGGGACATGTCCGTGTACCTCGTGCGCCTCGATTCCGGACGGGTCGTCCGCGTCACCATCCCCAACAGCGAACGGCATGCCGACCAACGGGTCGTCTGGGAAGAGCCGGTGTACCTGAGTTGGGAACCTTCGAGCCCGGTGGTGTTGACGGTCTGATGCCGTGAGCAAGACCTTCGCAGCCCTTCAATCGATGTTCGGCAAGAGGCTGGTCATCGGCGTCCCGTGGTTCTGGTTGCTGCTGTTCTTCGCGATCCCGTTCCTGATCGTCTTCAAGATCTCGTTCTCCTGGATGCAGCCGATCCAACCCGGCTATGCGCCGCTCTTCTCGTGGGTGGAGGAGACGCAGCGGTTCGTGGCGACGCTGAACCTCTCCAACTACGAGGTGCTCTTCCGCGATCCCCTGTATCTGAACACGTTCCTGTATTCCATCAAGGTGGCGGCGATATCGACCGTCCTGTGCCTGCTGGTCGGGTACCCGATGGCCTACGCGATCGCCCGTTGCAAGCCGAGCACCCGCAATCTGATGCTGATGCTCATCATCCTGCCGTTCTGGACGTCTTTCCTGCTGCGCGTCTATGCCTGGATCGGTCTGCTCAAGACGAACGGGGTGATCAACAACACGCTGATCGCGCTCGGCATCATCGATCAACCGTTGACCCTGCTGTACACCGATTTCGCGGTCTATGTCGGCATCGTGTACTCCTACCTGCCGTTCATGATCCTGCCGCTCTACGCCAACCTCGAGAAACACGACCTGACCCTGCTCGAGGCCGCGGCGGATCTCGGCGCTTCCCCGACCAAGACGTTCTTCAGGGTGACGCTGCCGCTGTCGATGCCGGGGGTCGTCGCCGGATGTCTGCTGGTGTTCATCCCCGCGGTGGGAGAGTTCGTCATCCCGTCGCTGCTCGGCCGTACCGATCAGCTCATGATCGGGACCGTGCTCTCCGCACAGTTCTTCGGCGCACGGAACTGGCCTGTGGCCAGCGCCGTGGCCATCGCATTGCTGCTCGCGCTGCTGATCCCCATCCTGCTCTTCCAGCGCTATCAGCGACGCGAACTCGAGGCGGCGAAGCGATGAGGTACCCGTGAGCACCCGCGGTTGGTTCCGCAACACCGCGCTGGCCCTCGGGTTGGCGTTCCTCTACATCCCCATCCTCTCGATGATGGTGTTCTCGTTCAACAACTCGCGGATGGTCACCGTCTGGGACTCCGTGAACTCGCCGACGCTCCGGTGGTATGTGCGGCTGTTCGAGAACGAACAGCTGCTCGGCGCCGCGTGGATCAGCCTCCAGATCGCGGCGATGACGGCGACCGGCGCGGTGATCCTCGGCACGCTCGCCGGTCTTGTCCTCACGCGCTTCGGGCCGTTCCGTGGGCGCGCCTTGCTGTCGGCGATGACGACCGCGCCGCTGGTCATGCCTGAGATCATCATGGGCATCGCGATGCTGCTGCTCTTCGTGTCGCTCGAGCAGCTCATCGGGTGGCCGACCGGGCGTGGGATGCTGACCATCGTCATCGCGCACATCACCTTCACCATGGCGTATGTGACGGTGGTCATCCAGTCGCGTCTGGCCGGTTTCGACGACGCCTTGGAGGAGGCCGCCAGGGACCTCGGAGCCAGGCCGGTGACGGTCTTCTTCCGGATCACTCTGCCGTTGATCGCGCCCGCTCTGGTCTCGGGATGGTTGCTCGCATTCACGCTGTCCTGGGACGATGTGGTCATCTCGCAGTTCGTCGCCGGTCCCGGTTCATCGACGCTGCCGATGGAGATCTTCTCCCGCGTGCGTCGTGGCGTCAGCCCCGACATCAACGCGCTCGCCACCATCATGGTGTTGATCGTCGCCACCGGTGTCGTGGCATCGACCGTCTGGATGAAGCGGCAGGAGCGGAAGCGTCTGCTGGAAGAGCAGATGGCGCGCAGCGACGCCGGTTGACGACGGCATGCGGCGTATCGGCATAGATGTCGGCGGCTCGACGCTGCGGGTGGGCGAGGTGGATGTCGCCACGGGGGCGCTCTCGGGCGCCGTGGATGCGATCCCCATGCCGACGGGTGCGCGCCCGCACGATGTGTTGCAGGCGCTCGCTGCGAGCCCAGCGCTGCGTGCGGGGGAGGGCACGGTCGGTCTCGCTTTCCCGTCCGTCGCCCAGCATGGCGTGGCGCGTACCGCCGCCAATGTCGATCGCAGCTGGATCGATCTCGATGCCGCGGGCGCGTTCACGCGCCTCACCGGTCGGCCGACGGTGTTCGTCAACGATGCCGATGCGGCGGGGCTGGCTGAGGTGCGCTTCGGCGCGGGGCGCGCGCTCGTCGCCGAGGCGGCGGCCGGTGGTCCCCCGGCGAGCCGCATCATCGTGCTGACATTCGGTACCGGTATCGGGACGGCGCTGTTCCTCGACGGTCGGCTGTGGCCGAACACGGAACTCGGACATCTGATGCTGCCGGGTGTCACCGACACGGACGGCGAGGGCTGGGCCGCAGCGAGCGTGCGCACGAGGCTCGCGCTCGACTGGTCCGCGTGGACGCGGCGCGTGAACGACTATCTCCAGGAACTGCACCGTTTGTTGTGGCCCGATGTGTTCATCGTCGGCGGTGCGGTGAGCGAGCATGCCGCCGAGTGGGTGCCGATGCTGCAGTCCCGTGCGCGCATCGTGCCGGCGGCGCTGCGCGGCCATGCGGGCGTGGTGGGCGCGGCGCTCGCAGCGGCAGATGCCGGAACGGCCTCCACGACGGCGGGGGCGGGCGACACGGAATGAAGCGCGAGACCCGTCTGCAGCATCCGCCTGCCGTCGACATCCCGGCCGACAACAGGCCGCTGAACCTGCCCATCCAGCAGAACGTCAAATGGACGCTGCCGACCGTCGAGGAGACGCAGCGCATGCTGCGGGGCGAGCGGCCGGGTTACTTCTACTCGCGGATGTCGAACCCCGGTGTGCGGCAGCTCGAGCTCGCGCTCGCGTCGCTGCAGGGTCGGGAGGATTGCGTCACCGCGGCCTCCGGGATCAACGCCATCACGCAGCTGCTGATGGCGCTCACCCGCGCCGGCGACCATGTGGTGTTCTTCATCGAAGGCTACGGTCCCACGCGGCAGTTCATCACCGGCCTGCTGGCGGGCTACGGCGTCAGCCACACCATGCTTCCCATCGGCGACCTCGAGGGGCTGCGTTCGACGCTCGCGGCGCAGCCGACCAAAGTCGTCTTCTTCGAGTCGCCGACCACGCCCGCCGGCAAGGTCGCCGACATCGCGGCCATCACGCGGCTCGCGCATGAGCACGGCGCTTTGAGCGTCCTCGACAACACGCTCGCCGGCTTCCACCAGCACGGCGAGTTCCCCGTGGACCTCTTCGTGCACAGCCTGACCAAGTTCGCGACCGGTGCGGGCGATGTGATGGGCGGTGCTGTGATCGGCGACGCCGCGGTCATCAAGACCGTGAGGCCGACCTTCCAACTGCTCGGCGCGCCGATCGATCCGCTCGCCGCCTCGCTGATGATGCGCGGCCTCAAGACCTATCTGCTGCGCTACCGCGCACAGTCGGCGGCCGCGCTCGAGGTCGCGCACTTCCTGGAGGCCCATCCCGCGTGCGAGCGGGTGATGCATCCCGGTCTCGGGTCCCACCCTCAAGCGGAGCTGGCGCGAGCGCAGATGCCGGACCCCGGCTGCGTGATCACTTTCTCGGTCCGGGCAGGCGCCGAAGCCGGGCGCCGCTTCACCGACGCGCTGCAGCTCTTCGCCTGCACGCCGTCCTACGGCTCCACGGAATCGCTGGTGATGCCGCCGCAGCTGCTGCAACCGCGCGATCTCGACACCGCGCAGCGCGCGATGAGCGGGTTGGGCGAGGGCACGGTGCGGCTGTCCATCGGGCTCGAGGATCCGCAGGACCTCTGCGCGGACCTCGCGCAGGCGCTCGAGGCCTCAGGCCCCGGCTAACCCGGGTCGCCCGCCGAAGAGGCGACGCCGATGCGCCGCGGCTGGTAGGGGAGCACCTCGAGGAGCTCTCCGGCGCGCAGACGCTGCTGCAGGCCGCGCCAGAAGTCCGCCGTCAGCAGGTCGCCGTGGACGCGCACGAAGGCTTCGCGCTGCGTGTCCGTGAAGGCCAGGAAGTTGAGGAAGGTCTCCGGGAAGACATCGTTGTCCGCGACATAGAACCAGGTCTCGCCGCGCATCTCGTCCTCGTCGTTCGAGGCCTGCGGTACATCCCGGAAGCGGCAGTCCGTCACGCGGCAGAGCTCGTCGTAGTCGTAGAAGATCACCCGGCCGTGGCGGGTCACCCCGAAGTTCTTGAGCAGCAGGTCACCCGCGAAGATGTTGGAGAGCGCGAGGTCGCGGATCGACTGCCCGTAGTCGAGCACGGCGCGCAGCGCGGCCGCCTCATCGGTCTGCCGCAGCAGCAGGTTGAGCGGGGTCATGCGACGCTCGATGTACATGTGGTCGAACACCAGGTCGTCGCCGTCCTCGTGCACGCTGTCGGCCGCTTCGGCGGCGAGCTCCTCGAGCAGCGCCGGCGCGAACCGCGCCCGCGGCAGCCGCACCCGCTTGAACTCCTGCGCGTCCACCAGCCGCCCGGCGCGGTCGTGGCGGAACACGAACTGGTACTTGTCGAGCACATCCTGCCGCAGGATGTTCTTCACCGGCGGGAAGCGGTCGCGGATGAGCTTGAACACCACATCCAGCGAGGGCAGGGTGAAGCAGATCATCACGAGCCCGCGCTCGCCGGGCGCGTGCGCGAACAGGTCGTCAGAGTCGCCGAGATGCCTGACGAGCTCGCGGTAGCGCTCGGTCTTGCCCTGCCGCGCCCGTCCGAGCACCGTGAAGAGCTCGGACAGAGGCTTGCGCGGCAGCAGGCGACGAAGGAACACGACGGTCTCCGCCACCCGCTCGAGGTCGGCATGGAAATAGGAGCGGGTGAAGCCGAACACGATGCTGACATCGTCCTCGTCGAGCATCACCGCATCGATGAGCATCCCGCGCTCGGTGTTCTGCAGCGCGATCAGGAACGGCCAGCTGCGCCCGCCCTCGGCGTCGAGCCGTCCGACCGCATAGGCGCGGGTGCTCTGGAAGAACACGGGCCGCAGCATCTCGAGCGAGCGCACCGCCGCGTCGGCATCGACGCCGTCGGCGCGCAGCCGCTGCGACGCGTCCTGGACCACATGGCGTACGCTGCGCTCGAAGTCGATCCAGGGGCAGCGCAGCGGCAGGTCGTCGAGCAGGTCCTCGATGAGCAGCGCGAAGTCGCCGCGGTTGTCGTAGCGACGGGTCTCCGGGTTGTTGCCGGCGCCCTCCAGCGGGTCGAGGTCGACGGCTGCGAACTCGATGTCGGGGTCGACGCCTACCGTGCCGAAGAGGCGCCGCGAGACCGAGCTGAAGAAGGTGCGCGCGAAGGCGGCATCGGGCAGCCCCGCGCTCCGCTGCGCGAAGCGGTCGCGCAGCGTGCGCCAGAACGCGCGGTCCGTCGCGGCGTCGCCGAGATCGGCCCGCAAGGCATCGACCGTGCGGTTCACCCAGGAGTCGTAGAGGTCGATGCGTTCGCTCGCATCCTGCTGCGCGCCATGCCAGTCGCGCGCCTCGAAGCGCGACTGCGCGCGACGGGTGACCGCGCGGAACTCCGCGTTGTAGCCCGCGAACGCCGAGGCGACGCGCCGCACCGCGTCCTCGAGACCGAGCACGCTCACGGCCGCCGCCCCGACGCCGGTCGCGAAGACGCGACGCCGGTCAGAGGTTGCGGATCAGCGCGTCGGCGAACTCGCTGCACTTGACCTCGGTGGCGCCTTCCATGAGCCGCGCGAAATCGTAGGTGACCGTCTTCTGGCCGATGGTGCGGTCCATGGCGGTGATGATGGCATCGGCCGCCTCGGTCCAGCCCATGTAGCGCAGCATCATCTCGCCCGACAGCAGTACGGAGCCGGGGTTCACCTTGTCGAGGTTGGCGTACTTCGGCGCGGTGCCGTGCGTAGCCTCGAACACGGCGTGGCCGGTCATGTAGTTGATGTTGGCGCCCGGCGCGATGCCGATGCCGCCGACCTGGGCGGCGAGGGCGTCCGACAGGTAATCACCGTTGAGGTTGCAGGTGGCGAGCACATCGAACTCGTCGGGGCGCGTGAGCACCTGCTGCAGGGTGATGTCGGCGATCGCGTCCTTGATGATGACCTTGCCGGCCTTCTTGGCCTCGTCCATCTCGGCGTTCGCCGCCTTCTCGCCCTTCTCGGCCTTGGTGCGCTCCCACTGCTCCCAGCCGTAGGTCTGGCCCGGGAAGTCGCGCTCGGCGAGGGCGTAGGACCAGTTGCGGAACGCGCCTTCCGTGAACTTCTGGATGTTGCCCTTGTGGACGATCGTCACGCTCTTGCGCTTGTTGGCGATGGCGTACTCCACCGCGGCACGGAACAGGCGCTCCGTGCCTTCCTGCGACACGGGCTTGATGCCGATGCCGGAGGTGTCGGGGAAGCGGATCTTGGCGTAGGACTTCGGGAAGTGCTGCTTGAAGAGCTCCTTGAACTTCCGGTTCTCCTCGCTGCCCTGCTCGAACTCGATGCCGGCGTAGATGTCCTCCGTGTTCTCGCGGAAGATCACCATGTCGACCTTCTCCGGCGCCTTCACGGGTGAGGGCACGCCCTTGAACCAGCGCACCGGGCGCAGGCAGACATAGAGGTCGAGCAGCTGGCGCAGCGCCACGTTCAGCGAGCGGATGCCGCCGCCGACGGGCGTGGTGAGCGGCCCCTTGATCGAGACCAGGTACTCGCGGCAGGCGGCGACGGTCTCGTCCGGCAGCCAGGTGTTGTAGAGCTTGTGCGACTTCTCGCCCGCGTAGACCTCCAGCCAGTGGATCTTGCGGGCGCCGCCGTAGGCCTTGGCGACCGCGGCGTCGATCACGCGCACCGAGGCGCGCCAGATGTCGGGACCGGTGCCGTCGCCCTCGATGAAGGGCACGATGGGGTTGGCGGGGACGACGAGCTTGCCGTCGCGGATGCTGATCTTGGCGCCGCCGGCGGGCGGCGTCAGGGTGACCGGGGTGGCCGTGGTCATGGCTGGGAGGACTCCTTTGATGTCGCGCGGACCCTGGAACCCCCATGGCCGCTGGATGCGCGAATTTTAGCATAGGGGCGAGGGGCCGAATCCGGGACCCAAGTCGCTAGAATGGCCGCATGTCCAGAACGCTCACCTCGACGCCCGCCGCCCATGGTTTCCGCATGCCGGGCGAATTCGAGCCGCACCGCGGCTGCTGGATGCTGTGGCCCACACGCCCTGACAACTGGCGGCGCGGCGCGGCACCTGCGCAGCGCGCATTCGCGGCGGTGGCCGCGGCGATCTCGCGGTTCGAGCCGGTCACGGTCGGCGCCTCCGCAGCGCAGTACGATGCGGCGCGTGCGCTGCTGGACCCTGCAGTGCGCGTGGTCGAGCTTTCCAGCGACGATGCGTGGATGCGCGATATCGGCCCCACCTGCGTGGTGGACGACCACGGCGCCGTGCGCGGCGTCGACTGGCGCTTCAACGCCTGGGGCGGTCATCGCGGTGGGCTCTACCATCCTTGGGATCAGGACGACGCCGTAGCGCGCAAGGTGCTCGAGGTCGAGCGGCTCGACCGCTACCGCGCGCCCATGGTCTGCGAAGGCGGGGCGATCCACGCGGACGGCGAGGGCACGCTGCTCGTCACCGAGCAGTGCCTGCTCAACCGCAACCGCAACCCGACGCTCGGACGCCGGCAGATCGAGACGCTGCTGCGCGCCTACACGGGCGCGACCACGATCCTGTGGCTCGGTGAAGGCGTGTTCAACGACGAGACCGACGGCCACATCGACAACCTGGCCTGCTTCGTCGCGCCGGGCGAGGTCGCGCTCACCTGGACCGACGATGCGCGCGACCCGCAGCATGCCATCTCGAACGATGCCCTCGAGCGCTTGATGGACGCACGCGATGCGCGCGGGCGCCGGCTCAAGGTGCACAAGCTACCCATGCCCGGTCCGCTGCGTACCACGCGCGCGGAAGCAGCGGGGGTCGTCACCGGCACGGGTGCGAAGCCGCGTCAGGCTGGCGAGCGCCTAGCCGCGAGCTATGTGAACTTCTACATCGCCAACGGCGGCGTGGTCGTGCCGCTGCTCGATGCGCGCACCGACCGCGCGGCGCTCGCCAAGATCCGGCGCTTGTTCCCGGGTCGCAAGATCGTCGGCGTGCCGGCGCGCGAGATATTGCTCGGCGGCGGCAACATCCATTGCATCACGCAGCAGATCCCGCTTGGCGCGGCGCGGATTGCCGGGCGGCGAGGACGACGCTGATGGCACGCGCAGAGCGCGGCGACCTGCCATCCAAGCTCCGGGTCGTGCCCGGCAAGGCCTGTCGGCTGCGCGACCCGGACGCCGCAGCGACCCACGGGTGGGAACGCGCGGCCGCCGAGGCCGTCACCGCCGACAACCTCCGCCGGCTCGGCGAGCTGCAGTTCAAGATGTACGCCGACGGCCGCCACTCGCTGCTCGTGGTGCTGCAGGCCATCGACGGCGGCGGCAAGGACAGCACCATCCGGCGCGTGTTCGGCGCGTTCAATCCGCAGGGCTGCAATGTGGTGGCGTTCAAGGCGCCCTCCGCCGAGGAGCTGTCGCGCGATTTCCTGTGGCGGGTGCACCGGCATGTCCCCGCGCGCGGACAGGTCACCGTGTTCAACCGTTCCCACTACGAGGATGTGCTGGTGGTGCGCGTGGAGGGGCTCGCGCCCAAGGCGGTCTGGGAGTCGCGCTACGCCCAGATCAACGACTTCGAGCGGATGCTGAGCGAGTTCGGCACGCGCGTGGTCAAGATCTTCCTGCACATCAGCCACAAGGAACAGAAACTGCGGTTCGAAGAGCGGCTCGCGACGCGCGAAAAGCAGTGGAAGTTCGACCCGGCGGACCTCGAGAAGCGCCGCCACTGGATGTCCTACCGCCAGGCTTTCGAGGCGGCGCTCAGCCGCTGCAGCACGGCGCACGCGCCGTGGTATGTCATCCCGGCCGACCGCAAATGGTTCCGCGACCTCGCGGTGTCACAGATCCTGCGCCGCGAGATGGAGGCGCTACCGCTCGCCTGGCCGAAGCCTTCGTACGATCCGTCGAAGATCCGCGTGATCTGAAGAGAAAGACTGCATCGGCTCGGGCCCGCCGCGAAAGCGCCGACAGTGGACAGGTGGTGGATACCGCCCCTGTCGCGCGCGTTTTGGCGCGCTGTCATGGCCGAATCAGTGGGCTACTTCTGCTTGAAGATCTTGTAGATATCGAGCAGCAGCAGGTATCCCAGCAAGAAAAGTGAAAAGCGTAGCTGTTCAAAACTCGGTGGCGTGCGGTCCCAATAGTAGGTGACTGCGGCCGCAAACGCCGTGCCAGCGATACCAGCGAGAGTGCCTGCAAAGGGTTTGGGCGTCCGTGAGCGTTCCTCCACCGGTCCTGTTGTGTTTCGTCTGGATTGGTGCGGAAGATCTTTCATGGATTGGCGGACGATCGCGGTGAAGTGCCTTCACCCTGAAGATATACCCCCCGCCGAGTCCGCCACAAGCCTCCACTCTTTTTTGGAAGCGGAAGGGCATGGAGTCTGACCCCGGCTGACGTTGGTCCGTTTTTCGGGACGGCGGCAGCTCACTCCCGCTGCCACGCCACGGTGACGAACGCGCTGCGCCCCCGCGCAGGGAAGTAGCTCCAGATCGCCCTCGTCGCGCGGAATGACATCGAACGCATGCCGATGGGCTACGAGAGCCTGGTCGGTGACATGGGTTCGACCCTTTCCGGTTGCCAGAAGCAGCGGGTGCTGCTCGCGCGGGTGCTCTATCGCCGGCCCCGGATCCTGATCCTCGACGAGGGCACTTCGCACCTCGACGTTGAGACCGAGAAGGCGGTCAACGCCGCCCTCTCTAACCTCGCCATCACCCGTCTCGTCGTCGCCCACCGCCCGGAGACCCTCCGGGCGGCGGGGAGGGTGTTGGCCCTGCAAGACGGCGTAATGGTCGAGGGTGATCGATTCATAACATCAAGACAGGAGAACGACTATGAGAATGCTGAATCACGGTGAAATCGGCTCGGTGGCTGGCGGTCTGTCGGTGTCTGATCCGGGTTGCCCACGTCTGCCGCTGACCAACGACCTTTTCGAAAAGCTGCGGGACGCTGCGGATATGCGCGACGCGACGCGCCATCTGCTGAATCCGCCGTCTTACGCGACCATCGAAGCCGACGACGGCTATTGAGGGAGGAGTGTCCCCGTCAGATCGGGGAAGGGTTCCCGGGCACGCCCGGATGGACGGGCCCGGGGATGAGTCGCTCGCGACCCGTCGCGGTCGGTCAGCGGAGTACCGGGGAGCCGGACTCCGACCCGACCGGGCGGATCATCGATGAGCGAAGTCGAGTGTGTATCATCAACAACAGGAGAAAAGTCATGAGAACGTTGACTATGAATGAAGTGGAGGAGGTCGGCGGTGGCCCAGCGCCCGTAGCGGTGGTGTGGGCAGGCCGAATACTTATCGCGGCGGTGGCGATTGCTGCCACGGCGTACATCGAGCAGCGGGCATCTAATCTGGCAGATGAGCACGATGGCAAGGGCGGGTGCCCAGCTCCAAACTGAGAGAGGTTCCGACGCCGTGAAGACGGGGTGGGCGTTGGCCCACCCCGTCCCAGCTTTGATCTCAAAGGTTGTGCATGCTTCGATTCCTCATCATCTCCTTTTTCGCGCTCGCGCTTCTCTTGCTGCGCCTGCTTGATTCGATCCTGACCAGACAGCTCGTTGAGTCCTATGGCGATGGTGTACGGGAACTCAACCCGTTCGTGGACACGAGTAGCCTGCTGAGTATCTTTTTCTCGCCCGTTCCAGTCGTGATTACTCTGGGGGTTATTCTTATCTTCGCATGGATGATCAACCATCCCAGAGGCGTGATGCTTGCATATCACGATACGGGCAGTTCGTTCTCCTCGATAGCCGCAAAGGTGTTTTTGGGTAGCCCGCTTCTACTCTTGGCTTTCATGCTGGTAGCAGTTATTCAGAACACCTCCATCTGGTATACGGGAGGCTCGCTTTGGCCTGATGTGATCCGGGACTGGAAGGTGGAGAATCCGCTGCTGGCGCTGATTTCGATTGGCATGATCTTGGAACTTTTTTTCGGACATTTTTTTCGCACGGCTGTGCTCGCGCTTCTACGCCGTGTTGACGACATAGATACCGGCGCTTCACCGTAACTGCGGGGCCTGCCGCAGCCGGGGTTCCATCCTGAATGTCGGGGGGAGGTCTCGGATGTTCAGATCCTCGCGCTCGAAGGTGATGTGGAACACCCCTTTCTTGGCGTCCTCGCCGCGAGCCTCGTTGCACCGGGCGTCAGCCAAAACACCGCATCGTCGGCATCGGTGACATGAACGGTGGTGCCTGACTCAAATTTCGGTGCCTAGCGACGGGGTGCTGATCGACGGCCAGCCGCTCGACCGTTGGAACGCGCAGACTCTCCGCAGCCAAATTGTCCTCGTCGCGCAGGATGACAGCCTCCTGTAGGGCACGCTCGCCGAGAACATCTCGGGTTTCGACGACAAGGTCGATATGCAGCTCGTGCGCATGTGCGCGGAGCTCGCCCAGATCAGACATGACATCGAACGCATGCCGATGGGCTACGAGAGCTTGGTCGGGGACATGGGTTCGACCCTTTCCGGTGGCCAGAAGCAGCGGGTGCTGCTCGCGCGGGCGCTCTATCGCCGGCCCCGGATCCTGATCCCTCACGAGGGCTGCTCGCACCGACTTGGACAACGAGAAAGCGGTCAACGCTGCCCTCTCGGAGCTCGCCATCACCCGTCTCGTCGTCGCCCACCGTCCGGAGACCCTCCGGGCGGCGGGGAGGGTCATCACCCTCGAAGGCGGCGTGGCGAGGGAGGCGAGTGCTGTGTTAAACCATCAACAGGAGAGAAGTCATGAGAACGTTGACAGCGAATGAGGCCGATCAAGTGGCAGGGCAGGGCTTTTTTGCAGTACCGCTGGTCCTTGCTGCGCCTAAGATTGGTGCGGCGATTTGGACAGCGGTGAAAGTGACGGCGGTGGCGGTGGGAGCAGGATTTGCGGCCCAAACCGGTGCAAACCTCTCTGACAAGATGTTCGAGTCGGATCCAGCGCCAGCGCCCGCCTGTCCTGCAGGCAAGTGGGAAATTTCCGCACGAGCATACCGGGGCGGAAAACGTCCGCCCCGGTATGCCAGTGATGATTCGAGGCATACGAATGAAGAAGTTCACTATCGTCGCCCTGTACACGATTGCATTGAGTTCGCTAAGGTTGGCGGACTCCATAGTGACTCATTCGCTACTGAGTACGCCTGAAGGTAGATTCACGGAGATAAACCCTTTTGCCGACACCGACAGGGTGATGGATGTCTTTTTTTCCCCAGTTTTGCTCGTATTGTCTTTGCTATCAATCGGGGCGTTTGCATGGATGGTCTACCACCCAAAGAAGGTGCTCATCGCCAATAAGGCTGTAGACCTCTCTCCAAGATCGTCGTTCGCCAAGGAGTTATTGGATTTCCCATTCTTGTTTTTGACGTTCATTGCTGTGGCGGTGATAAACAACACATGTATGCTGGCCATTGGAAGGCCGCTTCTCCCTAAGGTATTTAACGATTTCCTAGTCGATAGTCCGATGCTCGGATTGATTTGCATCGCCACCGTGCTATATGTCCTCATAGGTCGTGTTTCTCGACGTACCATGCTTTCTATACTTCGTTCCGTATCGGCGAATGACGATGCAAGGTGATGAACTCGCAGGGCACCGCCCCATCTTAGGAATGTCAATAAAGTGTGCTCCATCCCGAGATAGCTCAGCGCATGTGCAGGTCTCGCATTGCCATACGGCGAAGTCGGCCGGGCCTACGTAGACATTGAGATGCCGGTTGGGAGGCACAACTCTGCAGCGCGGCGAGCCGGTGACCTGACCCCCGATTGCAGTGCCACGGGAAGGTGAGTGGCGTCCGATCTTGACGTCGCCCCCGTTTCCATACTGTCTGCGCTCAGATCACCGCCCACCACGGCGCTGAGTGGGCATCGGGCGCGAGTCATTCGATGGTGGTGCCGGTTGTGCAGCAACAGCCCGGCCGTGGTCTTGTTGCCGTACTCGGCGCAGAAGCTTCGCAGCTGCGATGTCCCCCCGCTTCCGAGTAGAGGAGAGGTTCATACCCGATCCCTTGACGGCCACCTCGCCGCCTTGGGCCCGACGTCGGCTCAATCCCGCCGCCAGTCCACCGTCACGAATGCGTTGCGGCCACGCGCCGGGAAGTAGCGCCAGTCGCCCTGCGCGAAGTCCGCGCGGTCGGCATAGCGGACATCAGTCAGGTTCTCGATCTCGAGGCTGACGCGCCAGCCGGGCGCGGGTTGTGCGCTCACGCGCAGGTGGGCGACATCGTGGCCAGGATGGCGGCGGGCGTTGGCGGCGTCGGCGAAATAGGGTCCGACGCGCCGCCACTCGAGCGCGGCCTGCCAATCATCGCGCGGCGTCCAGGTGGCGGTGGTGGTCCATAGCTGGCGCGGCGCGGTGTCGATGTCGCGCCCCTTCACGATGGTTTCGCCGCCCTCGATGGCGGCATCGAAGTCGTATCGATGCCGTGTGTAGGTGCCGGCGACATCGAGGCGCAGCGTAGGCCGCGCCTGCCAGCCGAGTTCGACCTCGACGCCCTCGTGCCGGGTGCGGCCGCCCGTGACATTGAATCCGTTGGCGTCGCGCAGGATGACATTCCGTTTGCGCTGTGCGAACAGCGCCACCGCGGCCGCGATGTCCGACGCGGCGTAACGCCAGCCCGCCTCGAGCGCCGTGAGCCGCTCGGAGTCGAGGTCGGCGACGCTCTGGTTGCGCTGCAGACGGTAGAGCTCGGTGATCTCGGGCGGTCTGAAACCGTCGCTGGCGATGAAGTGAAGTTGCGCGCGCTCGCCGATGCGGTGCCGCAGATCCAGACGCGGCGTGAAGTCCGCGAACCGGTCGTCGCGGTCTGCGGGGCGGCTGTAGAGGCAGGGCGCGGGCGTGCAGGGCGTGCCGTCTTCGGCGGTGGCGCCGTCGCGCATGCGGTTGTCGTAG
>Ga0315900_10000266_pt1 | contig 94333 bp, 91 predicted proteins | sample LakEriMetagenome_FD_203521 | JGI IMG/M metagenome (GOLD analysis project Ga0315900, IMG submission 203521) | Freshwater fungal communities from buoy surface, Lake Erie, Ohio, United States - Buoy 12 MA114 | ecosystem: Environmental > Aquatic > Freshwater > Lake > Lake biofilm | place: USA: Lake... | reverse complement strand
GCGATATGCAGCCTCCAGATTGGCGAAATCGAGCTGACCTACGCCCAATCAGCGTTCAAAATGTTCACCAAGCACATATCAGCTCTATGTGCCCTCCTTGAACGCTCCTTGTCCAGAGGCTCCCTAGTAGAATCAATTATACCTATGATGATCGAGGCAATCTCAAAGCAGTAAGTGATAATAGAGGTGCAATTAGCTTTACCTTTGACAGCCTCGATCGTCTTATCCAAGTCACCTATCCAAATGCTAGCTGGATAAAATACGAATTTAATAGCCAGAACCTTTTAGCACGGACTGAAACCCATGATGGGCTCGTTACCAAATATAATTACTCACCCACGAATTATCTTACACAAGTTACTGATGGCTCAAATCATGTCATTGTTGCCTATCAATACGACTCGTTTGACCGGCTCATTCGACAAGAAAATATGAATGGAACGACATCATCATACACTTATGATCAAGAAAACCGCCTTGGGAGCATTGTCCATCGTGATAGAACGGGCAACATAAATTCGAGTTTTGATTATACGTACGACGACTTAGGCAATGTAGCCAGTATGCTGACACGCGAAGGCCTATGGGTTTACAGCTATGATGAATCATCGCAAATCATTTCAGCAAGACTCCCAGATGGGCGACAGATTGATTATGCTTACGATCAAGCGGGTAATCGTATCTCGACAATCGACAGTGGCGATACAGTTAATTATCAAGTTAATAATCTGAATCAATATCTTGCGGTGGGAGATAATTTGATTACCTATGATGCCAATGGGAATCTGGCTACTCAGACTCTTGCGGGGAAAACCTATCACTATTCTTATAATAGTGATAATATGCTTGTTGAAGTTTCCAGTCACGGCGATACGTGGCAATACGAATATGATGCTCTTGGAAACCGATCTGCCACGGTTCACAATGGCAATCGTGTTAGCTATCTCGTTGATCCAACAGGGGTCGCAAACGTCGTAGCGACCTATGATGAGCTAGGAAGTCGACAGACAGGATACATCTACGGCATAGGCTTATCTGCACTGGCTAAGGGTAATGAGCTTTACTTTTACGACTTTGATAGAGTTGGGTCAACTATTGGTTTGTCCAAAGTCAATGGTGAATATGCCAATCAATACTCATACCTCCCGTTCGGCGAGACATTTACTTCTCAGGCTACCATCGAAAATCCTTATAAGTTTATTGGCAAATGGGGAGTGAGAGAAGAAGATAATCAATTGCACTACATGCGAGCTCGCCACTATGTGGCATCCCATGGCCGTTTTGCCGCGCCGGATCCAATAGGCATTAACGCTGATGATACAAACTTTTATCGTTATGTAAAGAATAACCCACTAAATTACATTGATCCACTTGGGCTTCAGGAGTCATCAGTTGGAAAACTCAGTCCCGCGCTGGCGGATGCCTTAAATAGGCAAAGCAGGCAGGACGCGTTAAACGAGTATAGAGATGGAATAAGGGAGCTATATGATGACATTGATAGCGCATCTGACGCAGTAAAAAATAATTTTTGGGAGAGAATAGGGCGCAGAGGTACTGACCTTGAATATAACGAGTTTCTTAGGGAGTACAATAGGCGAACACGTGAAAAGTATGGCCCACGCCCTGAGAATGACAATCAAGATGGGCGAACGTTAGCTGAGCAGCTCGCTGAGTTATTTGGCGATTCTATAGGGGATCCAGGCCGGTTTGACCGTGGTGAAAATGAGGATGAGGACGTATCTGGCGGCGATGGCGGTGGCGGCGACGGCGGCGACGGCGGCGACGGCGGAGGCGGAGATGGCGGAGATGGCGGAGGCGGAGATGGCGGTGGCGATGGCGGAGATGGCGGTGGCGGAGATGGCGGAGGCGGAGATGGCGGCGGTGGCGACGGCGGAGGCGGAGATGGCGGTGGCGGAGATGGCGGTGGCGACGGCGGCGGTGGCGATGGCGGCGGCGACGACGGTGGTGGCGGTGGCGACGACGGTGGTGGCGGTGGCGACGACGGTGGTGGCGGTGGCGACGACGGTGGTGGCGGCACTTGGGGCGACCCACATCTCTACACATTCGATAATGTGCACTATGATTTTCAATCCGTAGGCGAATTCACGCTTGTTAAGTCATTGATTGACGACTTGGAGATTCAGGTCCGGCAAGTGCCCTGGAATGGAAGCCCTTATGTTTCAATCAATTCCGCTGTAGCTCTCCTTTCTAACTCTACTCGAATCGCCATTTATGTTGACAGAGAATCTGATATTTACGTTGATGGCGAGCCAGTCGCTATCGTCCGTGGGTCTAGCCTAACGATCGGTGGCAATCGAATCACGCGGTCGAGTGGCTCTTCCTACACCATACTGACCCCGCTTAAAGATAAGATTACAATTATTCGATACGGCTCTAGTCATCTAGATGTTAATGCAAAGTTGTCGCCCGGTCGATCTGGCACTATCGCCGGACTTCTTGGCAATAACAATAGGAATCCTGGCGATGAGTTTGCGTTGAGGAATGGTGACGTCTTGGGTTCTACAATTGCTCCCGAGGTTTTGTATGGTACTTATGAGCAAAGCTGGCGTATCGATCAGCTGAGTTCTCTATTTGATTACGGGCCTGGACAGAGCACTGATGATTACACGGATATTGATTTCCCAAGACAGACTCTCAGTGTGAATGAGCTGACTCCGGAGCAGCGGGCTGCTGCAGAGGCCATCGCACGAGATGCTGGTATTACTGATCCCCGAATCCTCGAATCTTCTATTCTCGACATTCATCTAACCAATGCCAATCAGGATTTTCTTGAAAGTGCAACGCAGAAACAGCAGCTTTTTAGAAACATTGCGCCAAACACGCTAATCGGCCCTGCGCGGGTAGGCATTGATGGGTGGCTTGACTACTCACTTCCGATCAATTATGGTATTCGCTTTAGCAATAATAATTTGCCCGAATCAATTCCGGTTGCTGATCTAGTTATTGAAACCCATCTCGATACCAGCCTTGACTGGTCTTCCTTTGCTCTTGGGGCCATTCGGTTCGCCGGGATTAGCATTGCAATGCCAGATCAGGTGCAATCCTTCAAGCAGAGAGTAGACCTTCGATCATCGCGCAATGTTTTCGTAGATGTGGAAGCTGGTCTAGATCCTCTGACGGGAATAGTTTCATGGCGCTTCTTGTCTATTGATCCTGTCACTCTTGCCCCTCTACCTACAGGGCAGCCTGGATTCTTGCCTCCCAATAACTCCAGCGAAGAAGGCCAGGGATTCATCCAATACTCCGTTAAGCCTAGGACCGATGCTGGCCAGGCAAGAATTAATGCACAGGCATTAATTCAATTTGATTCGTCTCAGCCTATTATGACTGAGGATATCTTTAATACCTTGGATAACATGATGCCGGAAAGTAGGGTCAGGGTTCTTCCTGCTGCTGTTGCAAGCAGGTTTATGGTTTCTTGGGAAGGACAGGATAGCGGCAGCGGAATTGGCTATTACGATATTTATGTTAATGACGGGGCGAGTACTTATGCGTGGATTGAGGGGACATCGGCGGTTTCAGCCGTTTTTACTGGTATAGTTGGGAAATCATATTCATTTTACAGCATTGCTGTAGACCGTGCAGGGCTCCGCGAGACGATTCCTGCAATCCCTGATTCCACTACAACAGTTGTACTTCCCGAGACCCTTCCCAGGCTGACCGTCTCAGCAACCAGCGCCGACATGGCTGAGGGCAACTCCGGGAGCACCGCTTACACCTTCACCGTCACCCGCAGCGGTGACACCACAGGCGTCAGCTCCGCGACCTGGACCGTCTCAGGCACGGGTGCCAATCCTGCGACAGCTAACGATTTCGTTGGCGGATCCTTCCCCACAGGCACCGTTATCTTTGCCGCCGGGGAAACCAGTCAGACGATCACGGTCAACGTCGCCGGTGACACAGCCGTTGAGCTGAATGAAGGTTTCACCGTCACACTCAGCGCCGCCACTGGCGCCACGGTTGATCCTGCGGCTGCCTCGGCAACAGGCACCATCCGCAACGACGACGCCTCACTCGCCACCTTGGCGATCAGCGCCGACAAGGCCGAGGGCAACTCCGGCAGCACCGCTTTCACCTTCACCGTCACCCGCAGCGGTGACACCACAGGCGTCAGCTCCGCCAGCTGGACCGTCTCAGGCACGGGTGCCAATCCGGCAGCGGCCTCCGATTTTGTTGGCGGTGCCTTCCCCACGGGTACCGTCTCCTTTGCCGCCGGTGAAACCAGCCAGACGATCACCGTCTACGTCGCCGGTGACACGGCTGTGGAGCTGAATGAAGGCTTCACCGTCTCCCTTAGCGCACCCACCGGCGCCACGGTTGATCCAGCGGCAGCCTCCGCCACGGGCACCATCCGCAACGACGACGCCTCACTTGCCACGCTGGCGATCAGCGCCGACAAGGCCGAGGGCAACGCCGGCAGCACGGCCTTTACCTTCACCGTCACACGCAGCGGTGACACCTCTGCCGTCAGCTCCGCCACCTGGTCCGTCTCAGGCACGGGTGCCAATCCGGCAGCGGCCTCCGATTTCGATGGGGGATCCTTCCCTTCCGGCACCGTTTCCTTTGCAGCCGGCGAAACCAGTCAGACGATCACCGTCTACGTCCCCGGTGACACGGCCGTGGAGCTGAATGAAGGCTTCACCGTCACCCTCAGCGCACCCACTGGCGCCACGCTCGATCCGGCGGCTGCCTCGGCCACGGGCACTATCCGTAACGATGATGCCCCGCCAGAGCCTTCCCTGACCCTGCTTTCCACCACCACCTTTACGGAGGATTCCCTCGCCCATGGCATCGGTGCGGTGGTGGCCACCTTCTCCACTTCCGATACTCTTACCGTCGCTCTCAGCGACACCTTCCACTACGTGCTCGGCAGCGGCGTTGACGCCGGCAAGGTGCTGCTCACGGCAGCCGGGCTCACTCTGGTCAATGCCGGCAGCGATCTTCCCGCCTTCTCCCTCACGCCAAGCAACGGTGCAATCATTGGCCCGGCGGTCAGTATTGATCCCTCGGTTATCCCCAGCAACGATGGCCCCGCCTCCTTTGCTATCTCCGGCATCCCTTCCGTTGGCAACACCGTGGGGGTGGTGCAGAGCAGCCCCGACCCCGATGGCGCCGGCACCTCCCCATCCATCAGCTGGCAGACCTCAACCGGTGGCGGCAGCTGGAGTGTGGTGGGCACCAATCCCACCTACCAGCTGAGTGCTGCCGATGAAGGGAAACAACTCCGCGCCGTAGTGAGCTACACCGATGGGCAGGGTTTCTCGGAATTCGTTACCACCTCTGTGGGTTCAGTGCCGTTGGTGAATGACGGCGCAGCCACCTTCTCCATCAGCGGCACCCCTGCTGTTGGCAACATCCTCACAGCCACCACCAGCTCCCCAGATCCCGACGGCAACGGTGCCTTCACCTACAGCTGGCAATCCTCCAGTGATGGCACCATCTTGAGCCCTGTCGGAACCAACAGCCCCAGCTATCTGGTCGCCTCTGCCGATCAGGGCAAGCAGCTCCGCCTGGTGGTGTCCTACACCGATGGCCAGGGGTCCCCGGAATCGGTCACCACTGCCGCTGGAACCGTTCCCTTCGTCAATGACGGCCAGGCCTCCTTCACCATCACCGGCACCCCAGCCGTTAGCCAGACCCTCACCGCCATCGTCGCTACTGCCGATCCCGACGGCAATGGCAATTTCTCCCACACCTGGCAGGCCTCGGCCAATGGCACCTCCTGGACCACCGTTGGCACAGGCGCTCAGCTGACCATTGCCCAGCCCCAGGAAGGCCAGCAGCTGCGCCTGCTCAGTGCCTACACCGACGGCCAGGGTTTTGCCGAATCCGTCACCACGGCTGCTGGCACTGTGCCCTTCCTGCCTGTGCTAGCCATCGCAGCAACCTCTGCTTCGAAAGCAGAAGGCAACAGCGGCAGCACACCCTTCTCCTTCACCGTCAGCCGCACTGGCGATCTCTCTGTCGCCAGCAGCGCGCAGTGGGCTGTGGCAGGAACAGGCACCAATCCAGCCGGCGCCGCTGATTTTCAAGCTGCCGCACTTCCCTCTGGAACGGTCACCTTCGCGGCGGGAGAGGAGGCCCCCAAGACCATCACGGTGAATGGGGCCGGCGACACCTTCGTGGAAGCCGGCGAAACGTTTGCGGTGCTGCTCTCCAACCCCCTTGGCGCCACCCTCGCTGCGGAATCCTCATCGGCCATCGCCACCATCGCCAATGACGACACCTCCGAAGATCGGACCGCACCGCTGCTGAACACGATCACGGTGGAGGCCAGCCAGTTGCTGCTCGGCTTCTCCCAGGCGATCCTCACCCCAGGACTCACCATCGATCGCTTTGCCGTCACCGTTTCCGGTGCCGACCGGGCCGTCACAGCCATCAGCCCTGGTGCCACCAGCAGCCAGCTGCGGCTCACCCTCGCTGGTGCCGCACCCACCGCCAACCAGAGCGTGCGGGTGCTCTACACCGATCTCACCAGCGGCGCCAACGATGAACTCGGGGTGATCCAGGATGCCGCCGGCAACGACCTGGCCACCATCGCCCCACCGGGGCAGGCGGCTGATACCTTCCGCAGCGCCACCAGCGTCACAACCCTGGCCGCCACCACCCCCAACCTGGTGCTCACCGGCAGCGCAGCGATCAACGGCACCGGCAATGCCTTGGCCAACACCCTCACCGGCAATGGCGCCGCCAACATCCTCAATGGCGCCGCCGGTGCAGACCGGCTCATCGGTGGTGGCGGCAATGACCGGCTGATCGGCGGCCCTGGCAATGACACCCTCACGGGCGGGCTCGGCGCAGACTTCTTCCGCTTTGACGCGGCCCTCAGCAGCAGGACCAACCGGGACACGATCACCGATTTCAAGGCAGCCCAAGGCGATCGCATCCAGCTGGAAAATGCCGTCTTCTCCGCTCTCACCCGAACCGGCACCCTGGCCGCCACGGCGTTCCACTCTGGCCGCAGCTTGACCAGCACCGACCAGCGCATCCTCTACAACCCCGCCACCGGCAACCTCAGCTACGACAGCAATGGCAGCGCCAGGGGTGGCATCAGTGAACTGATTGCCACCTTGAGCACCAGGCCTGCGCTCACCAGCAACGTATTTGTTGTCACCTGAGGGGTATGACCCCCCTCACACCCGCGCCAGCGTCACCCGCTCGGGCTGGTGCTGGTATTTGCCGGCCCGGTCCTGGTAGGTGACCTCGCAGGGGTCGCCCTCGAAGAACAGCAGCTGGCAGATGCCCTCGTTGGCGTAGATGCGGCAGTCGGCGCCCGAGGAATTGCTGAATTCCAGGGTGAGGTGGCCCTCCCAGCTCGCTTCAGCGGGAGTGGTGTTCACGATGATGCCCAGGCGGGCATAGGTGCTCTTGCCGAGGCAGATCACCGTGATGTTGGCCGGCACCCGCATCTTCTCCAGGGCCACACCCAGCCCATAGGAATGGGCCGGCAGGATGAAGTACTGGCCGTCGTCATCCTCATGCAGCGGGGCGGGCTCCAGGTTGGCGGGATTGAACCGCTTGGGGTTCATCACCGTGCCCGGCACGTGGCGGAAGATCAGAAATTCCTGGGCGGAGAGGCGCAGGTCGTAGCCATAGGAGGAACAGCCGTAGCTGAGCAGCGGGCCGCTGCGCGACTCCGGATCCAGGTGGCGCACCAGCGTGGGCTGAAACGGCTCCAGCATGCCGGCGGCAGCCTGCTCCTTGATCCAGCGGTCGTTCTTGAGCATCGAGGAGAGGAGCTAGAGCCCGCGGCGCAGCTGGGTGACCTGATCGGCCATCGCCATCAGTTCCGGTCCCATGGCCGGCCCCGTCAGGATGACATCCATCTGGGCCGGGCGCCGCTCCAGCACGTCCAGCACCTCCTCCCGGCCCACATAGCCCAGCTCCATCGCCAGGCCCAGCTCATCGAGCACCAGCAGGTCCACGGCCGCATCCAGCAACACCTGGCGGCTGTGCTGCCACACCTCGGCCACTGCCTCCCGCACCTCGCCCGGGTGCTGCTCAGCAGGCTCAGCCAGACAGGCCGGCACCGCCGGACGCAGCCAGCGCAGCCTGCCGCACAGCCAGGGGCTGGCGGCCAGTCCCTGGTCGACGCCGCCCTTGAGAAACTGGCTCACCAGCACCCGGCTGCCCAGACCGGCCGTGCGCAGCGCCTGGCTGAGCACGGTGGCGAAACTGCCCCGATAGGGCGCCGTGTGGATCTGGAGCATGCCCTCCGGCTGGGGCACCAGGCGCAAGTGGGGCACCGTGGCGCCCGCCGCTCGCTGCCCAGGCAAGGCGCGGTGGCCGCCTGCCCCTGCGCCGCTGCTGGCCTTGCCAGGGCCGATGACAGCCTTGCCTGCGCCGATGCCGGTGGGAAGACTGGCGGTCATGCGTGGGGCACGGAGCAATCCTGAATGTAGCGGCCGCAGGCCGGATCACAACGGATGGACACCATCCCTGGTGGATACATCCGTACCAGGGCGAACCCCTGGCGGCCTGCGGCCAGGAGGCAGGCTGTAAACAGTGTGGATTGCTACATGGAGGGGGTGCGGCGATCCTTAGGGTCCGGCCATCTGCCCGCCCTTTCCCATGGTTGGCGCCACGCGCGGTTTCAGCCGCACAGCCAGCACCCCCAGTTCCGGGGAACCGGGCACCGTGACGGGCATCGGCTCGGCCAGCCAGGGCAGCCAGACCTTGCTGGAGGTGATCCGCGGCCTCAGCGGCAGCAGCGCGGAGACGGTGGAGCGGGGCAAGACGATCTTCTTCCCCGGCGACCCTGCCGAGCGGGTGTACCTGCTGCGGCGCGGCGCGGTGAGGCTCTCGCGGGTGTACGAGAGCGGCGAGGAGATCACGGTGGCCCTGCTGCGGGAAAACAGCCTGTTCGGCGTGCTCTCCCTGCTCACCGGCCAGCGCTCCGACCGCTTCTACCACGCCATCGCCTTCACCCGGGTGGAGCTGATCAGCGCCCCGGCCACCTCGGTGCGCAAGGCGATCGAGCAGGACGCCAGCGTGGGGCTGCTGCTGCTTCAGGGCCTCTCCTCGCGCATCCTGCAGACCGAGACCATGATCGAAACCCTCACCCACCGCGACATGAGCTCGCGGCTGGTGAGCTTCCTGCTGGTGCTCTGCCGCGACTTCGGCGTGCCCGGTCATGAGGGGATCACCATCGACCTGCGGCTCTCCCATCAGGCGATCGCCGAGGCGATCGGTTCCACGCGGGTGACCATCACCCGGCTGCTGGGGGATCTGCGCCAGGAAGGGCTGCTGCAGATCGACCGCAAGAAGATCACCGTGTTCGATCCGATCGCCCTGGCCAAGCGGTTCAGCTGAGCGCCATTCAGCTGAGCGCGGTTCAGCTGGGAAGTGAGTGAAGGGGGGGATACTGGGCCGAGTCGCCGAAACCCGTGACGGGCTGGCTGCTGATTCTGATGCTGCTGGTGCTGGGGGGCGTGCTCTCCACCCTGGGCGACCGGCTGGGCAGCCGGGTGGGCAAGGCGCGTCTCAGCCTGTTCAACCTGCGGCCCCGGCACACGGCGGTGGTGATCACCGTGCTCACCGGCAGCCTGATCAGCGCGGTGTCGCTGGGGCTGATGCTGCTGGTGAGCGAGCGGCTGCGCACCGGTCTGTTTGAACTCGACCAGCTGGAAGACAGGTTGCAGGAGAGCCGGGAGCAACTGGCGGGCAGTCGCTCCCAGCTGGAGAAGAGCCAGAGCCAGCTGCAGGCGAGCCAGAAGGATCTGCAGGCCAGCAGGGTGGCCCTGCAGTCGAGCAAAACCCAGGTGGCCCGGGCCCAGGAGGGCCAGCGACGGGTGCAGCAGGAGCTGGCCCTGGCCGAGCGACGGGCCACGGCCCTGCGGCGGGAACTGGCGCCGCTGCAGCAGGAGCGCAGCAGGTTGGAGGCGGAGCGCGGCCGGCTCAGCGGTGAGGTGAAGCGCCGCGATGCCGACATTCGCCGCACCGAGGCGGAACTTGCCCAGCTGGGCGAGAAGATCGCCGCCGGTGCCCGCGAACTGGACGGGCTGGAGGCCAACCTGATCGCCCTGCGCCGCGGCGACGTGGTGCTCACCAGCGGCCAGCCCCTGGCCACCGCCAAGGTGAAGCTGGAGCGTCCGGCCCAGGCCCAGGAGGTGATCACGGCCGTGCTGCAGCAGGCCAATCTCAACGCCTTCCGGCGCGTGTTGCCCGGTGAACCGCCCGACCGCCAGATCCTGCTGGTGCCGGTGAGCGACATCAGGAAACTGGAAGGCCTGCTCAGCCAGCCGGGCAGCTGGGTGGTGAGCATCCGCTCCGCCGCCAATGTGCTGCGGGGTGAGAAACAGGTGCTGGCCTTCCCCGACCTGCGTCCCAACCGCCGGGTGGCCCGCAGGGGCGAGGTGCTCGCCAGCACCACCATTGAGGGAGATCTGCGCGACCGGGAACAGATCGCTCGACGACTCAACCTGTTGCTGGCGGCGGCCTATGCCCGGGTGCAACGCCAGGGCAGCCTGGCCGATGGCCTGCAGTTCGATGTGGGCCAGTTCAACGAGCTCACCCGCACCCTGGCCGATCGGCCGGCCGGCCAGGTGGTGCAGCTCGAGGCCGTGGCCCGGCTGGACAGCGATACCCCAGATCCCATCGGGGTGGAGCTGCGCCTGGCGCCCAGCCGTGGCGACGGGACCCAGGGCCCTCGACGACCGTGACCCCCCCCGACGGGCTGGGCATCGCCGGGCTGGATCCCGGCCGCAGCAAGTGCGGGCTGGCCGTGACGGATCAGGCGTGCCAGGTGATCGTGGCCGCCGCGATCCTGCCGCCGGCCGCCAGCCTGGAGCTGCTGCTGCAATGGCGGCGCCAGGGGCTCAGGCTGGTGGTGCTCGGCACCGGCACCGGCAGTGCCGGCTGGTGCCGCCAGCTCACGGAGGCAGCCCTGCCCAGCCTGCAACTGGATGAATGGGGCACCACCCTGGCGGCGCGCCAGCGCTACTGGCAGCTGGAGCCCCCCCGCGGCTGGCGCCGCTGCCTGCCCAGGGGCCTGCGCCTGCCCCCGCGGGACATCGATGACGTGGTCGCCCAGCTCCTGCTGGAGCGCCATCTGGACAGACCCCTGGCGCGGCGCTGCGGACCGGTGTGGCGCCAACCTCCCCCCGTCAGAGGCGGGCTCGCACGGTGAAGACGTAGTCGGCCCCTGGCTCCAGTTGGTAGTCGGCCCGCAGCAGGAAGCGCAGCAGGGCGTCCTGGATCAGGGCGCGTCCCAGGGACGGCTCCACGCTCAGTTCCCCGCGATCAAAGGCCCAGCGGAAGGTCCAGGCGAAGCTGCCGGCACTCACCTCCCCCTCCAGCAGCCGCTCGGTGAAGCTCTGGTGCAGCACCCGCAGGCGGGCCGTGGTGGCGGGCAGGCGGGCCATGGGCTCAGACTGGCGCGGCCCGGCCGCGAAAACCGTTCAACCGGTTACCGGCCCGCTCCAGCCCCAGGCGCTGGATCAGGCCGATGCCGGCCTCCACCTCCGTGAGCACGTCGTTGAGCAGGGGGCGCTCGGCAGGGCTGAAGCGCCCGAGCACATGGCCGATGGTGCGGGCCTTGCGCTCCTGCGGGTTCTCCGCCGGGGCACCGATGCCGATGCGCAGGCGGGGGAAGTCCTGGGTGCCGAGGTGGCTGATGGCGCTGCGCAGGCCGTTGTGGCCGCCGGCACTGCCACTGGCCCGCAGGCGCAGACGCCCCAGGGGCAGGTCCATGTCATCGACGATCACCAGCAGGTCCGCCGGCTGCAGGCCGAACCAGTCGAGGGCGGCGCGGATGGAGCGGCCGCTGTCGTTCATGAACGTCTGGGGCATCAGCAGCCGCAGCCGCGTGGCGGCATGGCCCACATCGGCCAGCAGCCCATGGAGCCTGGGCTGCTGGCGGAAGGAGCCGCCCAGCTCTGCCGCCAGCCGCTCCACGGCCATGAAGCCGACGTTATGGCGGGTGTCGAAGTATTTCGGCCCGGGATTGCCGAGACCGACCACGAGCTGAAGAGCAGACACGGCCGCTCAGCTGGAGGCGCCGTCCTGGGAGGGCACACCGGCCTGGGGGGTTGAATCACCCGGTTCAGGGGCCGGGACAGACGCGGCCACTGCCACCGGTTCAGCGCTGGAGGAGGGACTGGCGACCTGGCCGGCGGGGGAGGGGGAGGCCACTTCGAGGGAAGCGGGCGACTCGGCCGTGGTTTCCACGGTGGCGATGGCCGTTCGGAATTCCTTCTCGAACTCACTGGAGGCCGACTGGAAGCCCTTGAGGGTGCGCCCCAGGGTGCGGCCCAGCTCCGGCAGGCGCCTGGGACCAAACACCAGCAGACCGATGGCAGCGATCACCGCCATCTCAGGCAAGCCGATGCCGAAGATGTTCATCGCGGCAGGGTGCGGGCGAAAGGGGTCACGCCTCAGCCGGCCCCATTCCAGTTGACGTTGATGCCCTCAAGCAGCAGCGACTGGTTGTACAGCTGCAGGATCACCAGCAGGAAAACCAGGAACAGCAGCATGAACACGCCCATCACAGGGGTGGTGCCCCAACCGGGCACGACCTTGCCGTACTCCGAGTTGAGGGGGCGCAGCAGGTCGCCGAGACGGGTGCGTTGAGCCATGGCTGCTTCGGCCTCTCAGGCAGGAAATCGCTCTGGTTACTGTAAGGGTCTCGCCCTCTCCGGCGGGAGTGGCTGTCGAGAGTTGTGATGGAGGCCGCCGCCATCCCTGCCAACTCCAGCCCCAAGCCCAGACCCCAGCCCCACCCGCCAGCCTTTCCCTGATGGATCCCAGCAGCACCGGCTCCCCCGCCCTCTCGGTTGCGATCACCGTGCTGGCTGTGTTGCTGGGGCTCACCGGCCTCGGCATCTACCTGGCCTTCGGTCCGCCCTCCAAGGGCCTCACCGATCCCTTCGACGACCACGACGACTGAGAGATCAAGCGGGCCGGATCCGCCAGAACTCCAGCCGCCAAGGCCCCAGCCGCAGCTTCGGGCCCGCAGCCGGCCCGATGGGCTCAGCCCAAATGGGTTGATCCAGACCGTCCAGCCGGGCCAGGAGCTGCCAGGCCAGCCCGAGATCCACCTCCTGCCGGCAGGGGGTGTGATTGGCCAGGGCCAGGGCCGCGGTGCCATCGCCGAGATGGCGCAGGCCCACCATCTCCACCCCCACAGGCAGGGGCGGAAAGGTCAGCTCAGGCGGCGGCTGGGAGGCCGCAGCCGGCCGCAGCCAGAGCGGCTCACGGAACGCCTGGGCCTGGGCCGGCACCCCGTCGGCCCGCCAGCCGGCAGCGCAGGGCAGCAGCGCCAGGCGCTGCCGCTGCCAGCCGTTGTCGGCGCCGGGATCCGGCCAGGTGGGCGCCCGCAGCAGCGACACTCCCAGGCGCTCGCCCTGCCCGGACACACCCTGGGGTCCATCCAGCAGCACGGCCAGGCCGCCCTGGGGAGCGCAGGAGGCCAGCCAGCTGATCGCCGCCACCTCCCAGCGGGCCTGTTCGCGGGCGGTGCGGGGCTGGGCGGGCCGCTCCAGCACCCCGCCAGCGGTGTCGGCGGCCCAGCGGTCCGCCCGATCGGCCAGCGGCACCTCCAGACGCAGCAGCTCATGGCGCTGGCGCCAGTGGACCCCCAGCACCAGCTCCAGCCAGGGGGTGCCGGCCAGCAGGCGGCCGTCCAGGCGTACGGGGCTGTCACCGCAACGGCCGTGCCACACGAAGCGGGCGCAGAGGGGCCCCTGCTCCCACCATTGCGGCTCCCCCTGCCACTGCCAGGGCAGGGGATGGTCGGCATGGTCGGCGGCCAGATCCCAGGCATCCCAGAACTCCCCGCGATCGCCAAAGCGCCGCCAGGCCAGCGGTGCCCGCAACTGGGGCCGCCCCTGGGCGTCGCGCAGCTGCTCCAGCCCCGCCGGACCCAGCTCCAGCTCCAGCAGGCCATTGCCGGCCCGGCTTCCCTCCACCCACACCGCGGCCTGCGGCACGGCAGCGGGGCCCGGACCAGCGGCGATCCCGGCCCGGCCCCTGCGCAGGGGCCGGGCGGCGACACCGGCGATGGCGGGCAGCTGCACCCACACCCCCCCAGCCGAGGCGGGTTGGCTGGGGAGGGGCGCACCGTCCGCCTGCCACTCGCCAGCCGGCAGGCGGACGGTGCGGCGCCGCGGCGGCAGGGCGGCCAGCTGGGCTGCCCACCAGCCCTCGGCTGAACCACCATCCCGCCCGGCGTCGCCGGCCATCCCCAGCCAGGCCGCCAGGGCGCGGTCCCGCTGGCGGCAGGCCTGGCGGCGGGCCGCTCGCCACTGGGGCTCGGCCTGCTCAAACACCTCGGGCACGGAGGTGCCCGGCAGGATGTCGTGGAACTGCTGGAACAGCAGGGGGCGCCAGTCGGGCTGCGGCAGCAGCGCGGTCTGCCCAGGCGGGGCGGCCATCGCCGCCAGGGCTACCGCCAGTTCGGCCTCCCGCAGCAGCCGCTCAAGCGTGCGGTTGTGGCGTTTCTGGTCGGGGCGGCTGGTGGCGCAGCCGCGGTGCAGCTCCAGGTAGAGCTCGTCGCGCCACACCGGCAGCTGGGGGGCAGCTGGCTCCAGCTCCTGCAGATAGCTGCGCAGGCTGCCGTGACGCTGGCGGGCGGCCACGGGCTGGGCCTGCCAGAGCGCCAGCTGCTCCAGCATCTCGGCGGTGGGGCCGCCGCCGTGGTCCCCAACCCCCGGCAACCACAGGCTGGGGGAGAGGCCGGTGGCGGCCTGCCACTCCAGCCTGTGGCGCTCCATCGCCACCGGGTCGCCGTCGGTGCCGATCGGGGCGGTCATCAGGGCCAGCAACTCGGCGCCGCAGCGGGAGCGCCAGCGGAAGAGGCGGTGGGGGAAGGGATTGGTGGCGTTCCAGAACAGCTTGTGGGTGCAGAACCAGCGCACGCCGGTGGCCGCCGCCACGGCCGGCAGACCGGCCCCAAAGCCGAAGCTGTCCGGCAGCCAGGCCAGCTCGTGCGCCAGTTGCGGGAAACGCCGCCGGCTGTCGGCCTGGCCGAGCTGGAACTGGCGCAGCAGCGAGGCGGTGCCCACCAGCACGCAGTCGCTCTCCACCCAGGGCCCGTTGATCGGCTCGAAACGGCCGGCTGCCACCGCCGCCTGCAGGCGCCGCCACAGGGCAGGCCGGTGCTGCTCCAGCCAGACATAGAGGGCCGGGGTGGAGTGGGCGAAATGCAGCTGGGGGAAGCGCTCGATCAGGTCGAGGGCCGAGGCGAAGGTGCGCTCGGCCGCCTGCCAGGTGTCAGCCACAGGCCAGAGCCAGGCCAGATCGAGATGGGCGTGGCCGAGCACGTGGAAGCCGGGCACAGCCGGGGGATCGACGGCCACCCCAGCCGAACGGCGCAGCTCCAGCAGTTCGCGGCGCTGGCTGGCCAGCACGCCGCAGGGGTCGGCCGGATCCAGGGGCTCCAGCTCCACCCGGCTGAGGATCAGGGCGCCGTCGTCGTGCAGGGGACTGCGCAGCCGCAGCTCCAGTTCCAGTGCCTCCCCCCGCCACCAGCGCTCGGGCAGCAGCCAGCGGCAGGCGGTGTCGAACAGGTCTCCTTGGTGCACCAGCTGGCCATCCACCCGCAGCTCCACCGCGTCGGCCCACCAGCGCAGCGCCAGGCGGGCGGCCACCGCCGGGCGGGGCCGCTGCAGCAGCTGCCAGGCCGCCGGGCAGGGGAGCCGCAGATCCAGCTGCCGCCACTGCCCGCCCCGGGGCCAGATCACCAGTCCCCGGGCCTGCCAGTCGGGCCGATGCCGAGCCCCCCAGGGATGATCCAGGGCACTGCTGGGCTCCCCATCCACCCCAGGGCACCGCCAGAGCGGCCGCAGATCCCAGGGCTGATCGGTCGCGGAGGACTCGTGCAGGGGGCCAAACGTTTCAAATTGGTGAGCGAGCCCAGGCCCCGGGGCCTCAGTCATCGTTGGATGGCCAAGCAGGTCCCATAGGATGATGCCGCCGCCGTGGGGTCGACCAGACCCTCATCCCGGCCCGTCACTCCCTGTCACCACGCCCGTCTCCCGCAAGACCGAACCATGCTGGCTCTCAAGATCTCGGTTTATTCGGTCGTCTTCTTCTTCATCGGCATTTTCGTGTTCGGCTTCCTGGCCAGCGACCCCAGCCGCACCCCCAGCCGCAAGGACCTCGAGGACTGAACCACTCCTCGCTTCAGCGGTCGCGCTCAGCCCTGCATCTGCAATGCCTGCGTCCCTGGCATAAGGTCCCTGTCGACCAGGCTGCTTCGTCTTGACGCACCCGATCCATGGCAGCCCGCCATCCGGCCGAGCTGGGCGACTGGCCGGCGTGCTCGGGGTTGCCCTGCTCATCAGCACGCCCATGGCGGGTGTCCGGGGCGTCCAGGCCGCTGAATCGACAGCAACGGCCCCGACGGCCCCGTCCTTCCTGCTCATCCGCGCCGACCGCCAGACGGTGGATGCAGAGCGCACGGTGCTGGTAGCCGAGGGCAATGTGGAGGCCCGGTTTCAGGGCTGGCGGCTGTTGGCCGACCGGGTGGAGGTGATGGAGCGCAGCCGCACGGTGTACGCCACCGGCCGCCTGCGGCTCACCAAGGGCGATCAGACGATCCAGGCCAGCCGCCTGCGCTACAGCCAGCTGGAGGGCAGCGGGGAGCTCGATGACATCTACGGGGTGATCGACCAGGAGGGTGTGGAGCGGGAATTGAAAGCTCCCAGCAAGCCCGCCCCAACGCCTACAGACACCCCCACCGACACCGGCCCAGTCCCTGACCCGGCCAGCAGCGAGCAGGGTTTTGCCTGCCCCGAGCTGCTCAGCCGCGGCGACCAGCGTCCCGTGCTGGAGCTGCTGCCCCCCCGCCGGGTGCCCTGGCCCTCGATGCCCGCTCCCCGCGGCTGTCCTGGAGGCCCGCAGAGCGATCCAGGCAGAAGCCTGGGCGAGCTGCTCAAGCCAAGCCCGCAGCCAATCGATCAACCCGCGGCGGCGGCGCAGGAGCCCATCCGGGATCAACGGGTGAACAACCTGCGCTTCCGCCAGGCGGTGGACGCCTCGATCAAGCTCAGCCTGGTGGCGGTGATCGACTCCGACGAGGAGACCAGCACCAGTGGGCCGCGGGGCGCCAGCGTCTATCGCCGGCCAAAGCCGAGCCGGGGCAAGGTGAACCGGCTGCGCTTCCAGGCCTCAAACATTCAGATCCGCGGCAACCGCTGGACAGCCCGGGAGGTGGCCTTCACCAACGACCCGCTCACGCCCGCCCAGTCGTGGACCATCGGCTACGGCGTGGAGGCCGTGTTCGAGGACGAGGGCATCACCCGCATCCAGGCCAGGCGCACGCGGATCCTGCTCAGCAACCGCGTGGCCTTGCCTGGAATCAATCGGGCCGTGATCGGCGACGAGGCCCTGCAGCTGACCCTGGACACCGACGAGCGCGACCGCGACGGCATCTACCTGGGCTACAACCTGCCCACCCTGCGCATCGGCGAGGCCGGCAAGCTGAACATCCAGCCCCAGTTCATGCTGCAGCGGGCGATCCAGGGCCGCACCGACAGCTACACCGCTCCCGGCAAATCCCTGGCCGGACCTGCGGTGAACCAGCCCCTGCAGGGGGCCGATCTGTTCGGCCTCACGGCGGTGCTGAATCTGCCCATCGACCGGTTCCGGCTCCAGGCCGACACCAGCCTTTCCACCCTCAGTCCGGACAACCTGGCGGCGGGCACCCGCAGCATCGTGCGCCTCAGGACCCCCCTGGGACTGGCGGGTCACAGCCAATCCGAGGGGCAGCTGTTCGGCACCTACCGGGATCGGGTGTACAACGGCAGCCTGGGCCTGCAGACCGTGGTGTACTCCTACGGCGGTCAACTGGACGGCAACCTGCGCTTCAACCCCGATCCGGCCGATCGGCGCGACGACCCAAGGCGCACGCCTTATGTGGGACCGATCGACTTCGACTGGCGAGCCGTGGCCGGTAACTACCAGGCCAACCTGTTTGAACGCAATCGGCTCGACACCCAGTGGCGCGGCCGCCTGAGCGGGGGCCTGACCAGCTCCCTGCGCCTCTGGGAGGCAAGCCTGGAGCCAGCAGAAGACGAACTCTCCGCCCTGCGCTATGCCGCCGAGCCAGTGCGGCCAGGACTGGCCCTGAATTTCGGCCTGGCCAGCTCCCTGGCTCGCTACGGGGAAGGGGAGCGGCAGAACACGCTCACGCTGTTCGGTGGTCCGGCGATCACCCTCGGCCGCTTTCGCCAACCCTGGTTCGACTACAGCCAGGTGGCGCTGCTCGTGGGGGGCACCCTGCTGGATGGGGGCAGCCCCTTCGGTTTCGATCGGGCAGTGGACCTGCGCACCCTCAGTTTCCGGGCAGCCCAGCAGCTGTATGGCCCCCTCGTACTGGAGGCCGGAGCCACCTGGAACATCGACAGCAACTCCAGGTTCTACGGCGATGTGAGCTACTCCTATGTGGAGCTCAAACTGCAACAGCGCTCCTATGAGCTCGGGGTTTTTTACAGCCCCTACGACGGCATCGGCGGGATCCGGATCCGCTTGAACGACTTCAGCTTCAGCGGCAGCGGCACGCCCTTTGTGCCCAGGCCCGAGCCCCCGGCGGGTCCATCAGCCCGGCAGACGCGCTCAGAACCCCCGCAGATAGGGCAGTGACCCCATGGTGCGGTCCAGCTCCACGGCGTGGGCCAGCAGCTGCCCGGTGGCATCCCACTGGCCGCTCACCAGCATCTGGTGGGGGCCGGGATCGAGGTGCACCCGCCAGCGGTTGGCGCCCACGAACTCGCTCTCCAGCTCCACCTCCAGGGCCTCCAGATCGAGCAGGAGCTCGGCGCCTGGGTCGGCGGCGATCGCCTCCTGCAGGGCCCGCACGGTGTCGGGCTCGGCGCTGAGGCAGGGAATGCCCAGGGCCAGGCAGTTGCCGAAGAAGATCTCGGCGAAGCTCTCGCCGATCAGGGCGCGGATGCCCCAGCGCATCAGCGCCTGGGGGGCATGCTCGCGGCTGGAGCCGCAGCCGAAGTTGCTGTTCACCACCAGCACCGAGGCCTGCTGGTGCTCGCTGCGATCGAAGGGGTGGGGGCCAGCCGCAGCGTTGGCCAGCTCGGTGCGGTCGTCCGCGAAGGCACCGCGGGCCAGGTCGTCGAAGGTGACGCACTTGAGAAAGCGCGCCGGGATGATCCGGTCGGTGTCGATGTCGGCGCCCACCACGGCCACGCCGCGGCCGCGGTGCCGGCGGATCGGGCCGGTGGGGAAGGGGGCGGAGCTGGGCATGGCGGGGGAAGGGCAGGGACGATCCGGAACGGCGCTGGTCGCAGAACGGACGAAGAGGGAGGAGGAAGGGATGGAGCGTGCTCAGACCTGCAGCAGCTCGCGCACGTCGGTGACCCGGCCGGTCACGGCGGCGGCGGCCACCATCGCCGGGCTCATCAGCAGGGTGCGGCCGCTGGCGGAACCCTGGCGGCCCTTGAAGTTGCGGTTGGAGGAGCTGGCACTGATCTGGCGGCCCTCGAGCCGATCGGGGTTCATCGCCAGGCACATCGAGCAGCCGGGCTCGCGCCACTCGAAACCCGCAGCCGCAAACACCTGGTCGAGGCCCTCGGCCTCGGCGGCGGCGGCCACCTGCTCGCTGCCGGGCACCACAAAGGCCTTGATCCCGGCCGCCACCCGGCGACCCTTGGCCACGGCGGCCGCGGCCTGCAGATCGCTCAGGCGCCCGTTGGTGCAGCTGCCGATGAAACACACATCCACCGGGGTACCGGCAATCGGGCTGCCGGGCTGCAGGTCCATGTAGCGGTAGGCCTCCTCCGCCAGGGGGCGCTCCTCCGGGGGCGTCTGCTCCAGGGTGGGCACGGCCTCATCCACGCCGATCCCCTGCCCCGGCGTGATGCCCCAGGTGATCGTGGGAGCAATGGCGGCGGCATCGAAGCGCACCTCATCGTCGAACACGGCGTCGGGCCCGCTGGCCAGGCTGCCCCACCAGGCCACCGCCCGCTCCCAGGCCTCACCGCTGGGGGCGCAGGGCCGGCCCTGCAGGTAGGCGAAAGTGGTCTGGTCGGGGTTCACATACCCGCAGCGGGCTCCGCCCTCGATCGCCATGTTGCAGAGGGTCATGCGCTCCTCCATCGAGAGCGCGGCGATCGCCGGGCCGGCGAACTCATAGGCGTAGCCCACGCCGCCCTTCACCCCCAGGGTGCGGATCACGTGCAACACCAGGTCCTTGGCGAACACGCCCGGCTGCAGCTGGCCGTCCACCCAGATGCGGCGCACCTTGAGCTTGTTCATCGCCAGGCTCTGGCTGGCCAGCACATCGCGCACCTGGCTGGTGCCGATGCCGAAGGCGATGGCGCCGAAGGCGCCGTGGGTGGAGGTGTGGGAGTCACCGCAGGCCACGGTCATGCCCGGCTGGCTGAGGCCGAGCTCGGGGGCAATCACGTGCACAATCCCCTGGCGGCCGCTGCCGATGCCATGCAGGGTGATGCCGTGCTCAGCGCAGTTGGCCTCCAGGGTGGCCAGCATCTCCTCGGCCAGGGGATCGGCGAAGGGCCGGGCCTGGTTGGTGGTAGGCACGATGTGATCCACGGTGGCCACCGTGCGCTCGGGGTGGCGCACCGAGAGGCCCAGATCCTTCAGGGCCGCGAACGCCTGGGGGCTGGTGACCTCGTGGATCAGGTGCAGACCGATGAACAGCTGGGTGGAACCGCCTGGCAGCTCCGCCACCCGGTGCAGATCCCAGACCTTGTCGTACAGCGTTGCCGCGCTCACCCTTGCCCCACCAGAGCTGACCGGTCACCCTAAGCGGCGGGCAACGAACACCTGGCGACGATGCGATCCCGCCCGCGACGCGTTCAGCGGCCGGGTGCAGGTGCACCTCGGCAACACCGTGCTGCCGGAGCGGAGTCAGGCCGCCAGCAACCGGCGGCGCAAGCGATCCAGCGCCTCGCCGGCCGTGAGCAGCTGGATCCAGCTGCGGCCGCGGCTGGCCCCGAAGCGCACCCCCGCGCTGCTGCAGCCATCGGGGCCGGCCACGGCGATGTGCACCAGCCCCACCGGCTTTTCTGGGCTGCCGCCACCGGGGCCGGCAATGCCGGTCACCGCCAGGGCCCAGTCGGCGCCGGTGACGCGGCGCGCGCCCTCGGCCATGGCCTGGGCCACCGGATCACTCACGGCGCCATGGGCCGCCAGCAGCTCCGCCGCCACCCCCAGCAGCCCCTGCTTGACGGCATTGGCATAGGCGATCACCCCGCCCAGAAACACCTCGGAGGCCCCGGGCACCGCCGCCAGGGCCGCCCCCAGGCCGCCGCCGGTGCAGCTTTCGGCCACCGCCAGGGTCTGCCCCCTCTGGCGCAGCTGCTCCAGCACCACCGAAGCCAGGGAGTCGTCGTCGGCACCGAAGCAGGCCACCCCGGCTCGGGCGCGGATCTCGGCTTCCACTGGCCGCAGCAGGGCCTCGGCCTGGCCCTGGCTGAAGGCGCGAGCCGTGAGCCGCAGCTTCACCTCGCCACTGCCGGCGTAGGGGGCCACGGTGGGGTTTGGACTCTCGAGCAGGTCGGCCACCTGTTCGGCCAGGCTCGATTCGGCCACACCCCAGAAGCGCAGCATGCGGCTGGCGAACACGCCCTCCGCCAGGCCACTGCCCCGCAGCCAGGGGGAGGCGGTGGCGGTCCACATCGCCCGCATCTCGCTGGGCACTCCCGGAAAGGTGATCACGGTGAAACCGGGCTGGATCGGGAAGGAAAGACCGGCCGGATCCGGGCTCCAGATCATGCCTGGAGCCGAACCGGTGGCGTTGGGCAGCAGTTCGGAACCCACCGGCAGCAGGGCCTGGCGGCGCAGGCTGGGCGTCACCGGCCGGCCCCGGGCCGCGAGCTTGGCCTGGATGTCAGCCCACACCTCCGGGCGCTCCGCCAGGGGCGTCTCAAAGGCGGCGGCAATGGCCTCGGTGGTGAGGTCGTCGGGCGTGGGGCCAAGCCCGCCGGTGGTGATCAGCAGCCGGCAGCGGCCGGCTGCCTCACGCACGGCGGCGATCACGCGCTCGCGGTTGTCGCCCACCACCTGCTGGCGGTGGTGGGCGATGCCGAGGCCCGCGAGCTGCTCGGCGATCCAGCGGGCGTTGCCGTTGGTGATGTTGCCCAGCAGCAGCTCAGTGCCGATGCAGAGGATCTCAGCGCTCATCGCCGCGGCCAGCTGCTCAGATCAGGATTCATCGACCCGCTGCAGCCGACGCCGGGTGCTCACCAGCACCCAGATCAGCACGGCCGTGGCCAGGGCCAGCCAGAGGAAGCGCATCTCGGCATTCACCAGCACCAGCGCCAGGGCCGCCAGCCACTGGGTGAAGGCATAGATCAGCAGCACGGTGCGTCTGTGGCTGAGCCCGGTGCGCAGCAGGCGATGGTGAAGGTGACGACGGTCGGGATAGAAGGGCGATCGCCCTTCGCTGAGGCGGCCCATGATCACCGCGGACATGTCGGCCAGGGGCAGGGAGAGGATCAGCAGGGGCAGCAACAGGCTGACGCTGGTGAGCCCCTTGGCCGGGCCCACGATGCTGATCGCCGCCAGGGAAAAGCCCAGAAAGTAGGAGCCGCCATCACCCATGAAGATGCGGGCCGGATTGAAGTTGTGGCGCAGGAAACCCAGACAGCTGCCGGCCAGGGCGGCCGCCAGCAGGCCCGCCGCGGGCTGGTCGAGGCTGAAGCTCACCGACAGCAGCCCCACGGCGGCGATGCCGCTCACCCCCGCAGCCAGGCCATCGAGGCCATCAAGCCAGTTGATGGCGTTGGTGATGCCCACCAGCCAGATCACCGTGGCCAGGAGACTCAACCAGTCCGGCAGGGTGAGCAGCGCCGGAGCGTCGGCAGCGCCCCCGAAGGGCAATTCGATGCTGCCGATGCGCACCCCTTCCGACCACACCGCCAGGGACACGGCAAGCTGCAGCGCCAGCCGGGGGAGGGGAGGCAGGGCGAAGAGGTCATCGGCCAGGCCGATGGAGAAAAAGCAGAGACAACCGGCAAGGGTGGTCCAGATCAGGCGATCCTTGCTGGGTTCCAGCTCGGCAAAGCCTCCCAGCAGCCAGGTGAGGGCCAGTGCCACACTGAAGCCGAGCACAATGCCCACTCCCCCCAGGCGCACCATCGGCCGGGTGTGCTGCTTGCGGGCATCCGGGGTGTCGGTGAAACCCCAACGCAGACCGCAGCGGCGCACCACCGGGACGATGAGCGCGGTGAGCAGGGTTGCCACCACCAGGGTGAGCAGAGCTGCCGCGTTGGGGCTGTAGGCGAGAGTCAAGACGGCTGGCAGACGCGAACCCCGCAGGGGCAGGCTGTGGCCGCCACCTTACGGGTGAAACGCCGAATCAGGCGTGCTGCAGCTCACGGGCTGAGGTGTAGAGCGGGTAGCGCTCGCACAGGGCGGCCACCCGTTCACGGCAGCGCTGTTCGATGGCGCCGTCCTCCGGGTTGAGCAGGCGGTCGGCGATCACGTCGGCCACCTCGCGGAAAGCGGCCTCGTCGAAGCCGCGGGTGGTGCAGGCGGCTGTGCCCAGGCGCAGGCCGCTGGTCACGAAGGGCGACTGGGGGTCGAAGGGCACGGTGTTCTTGTTGGCGGTGATGTGCACATCGCTCACCAGCAGATCGGCCACCTTGCCGGTCATCTTGATGCTGCGCAGATCGAGCAGCACGAGGTGGTTGTCGGTGCCACCGCTCACCACGGCGATGCCGCGCTCCTGGATGTGGCTGGCAAGGGCCTGGGCGTTGGCCACCACCTGCTGGGCATAGGCCTGGAAGCTGGGCTGGAGCGCTTCACCGAAGGCCACGGCCTTGGCGGCGATCACGTGCTCCAGCGGGCCGCCCTGGCTGCCGGGGAACACGGCCTTGTCGAACTGTTTGGCGAACTCGGCGTCGCGGCAGAGGATCAGGCCGCCGCGGGGACCGCGCAGGGTCTTGTGGGTGGTGGTGGTCACCACATCGCACACGGGCACCGGGTTGGGGTGCACGCCGGCGGCCACCAGGCCGGCGATGTGGGCCATGTCGGCCAGCAGATAGGCGCCCACCTCATCGGCGATGGCGCGGAAGGCCTGGAAATCGATCGTGCGGGGGTAGGCGGAGTAGCCGCACACGATCAGCTTCGGCTTGTGCTCGAGCGCCAGCTGGCGGATCGTGTCGAAGTTGAGCTGCTGGGTGTCGGGGTCGACGCCGTAGTGCACGGCCTTGAACCACTTACCGCTCACGTTCACGGGCGAGCCATGGGTGAGGTGGCCGCCATGGCTGAGGTCCATGCCCAGGATCGTGTCGCCGGGCTGGAGCAGCGCCAGGAACACGGCGAAATTGGCCTGGGCGCCGCTGTGGGGCTGCACGTTGGCCCAGGCGGCGCCGAACAGGTCCTTGGCGCGCTCGATCGCCAGCTCCTCGATCGCATCCACGTGCTCGCAGCCGCCGTAGTAGCGCTTGGCGGGCAGGCCCTCGGCGTATTTGTTGGTGAGCACCGAGCCCTGGGCCTCCATCACAGCGCGGGAGGCGAAGTTTTCGGAGGCGATCAGCTCCAGGTGGGTCTGCTGGCGCTGCAGCTCCTTGCCGATCAGGGCCGCGATGGCGGGATCACCGGCCGAAAGGGGCTGGTTGGTCGCGGCGAGATCAGCCATCGGTACGGGAATGCGGGAGCGTGCTGAAGGGAATCGTAAGGAAGTGCGGGCGATCAGGGCTGTTCAGCCCAGATGGCCAGGCCCATCCGGGGGCCAGCCCGATCGGAATGATCCAGGGCGGTGGAGTCCGCCATCACCTGAGCCCGATCAACATGCTGCAGGACGCTGAGTTCTGCAGGAGATCGGTGAAAAACGCGCCTGGAGAGATTCGAACTCCCGACCCTCTGATCCGTAGTCAGATGCTCTAATCCGCTGAGCTACAAGCGCAGGTGCGGGCGCCAGCGCGTCCACTTCGACATTCTCACCGCATGGGGGGCCCTTCCGTCAACCACCCCCCAAAGGCGGCCGCGGCGGGCGGCTGCGGCGGCATGATTCAGGAACTGTTGCCACTCCTCTCGCCATGCCGATCCGCTGGTACGGCCCGGCCAATCCCGCCGATCCCACCTACCGGCACTTCGAGCGGATTGTGAATCTCACCCTGCACGCCGCCCTCTTCTCCGCTTTCAACAGCGGTCTGTGGGTGGTGCAGGAGCTGCGCCACCCCTGGATCCATCTCAACTGGTTCACGCTGGGCTGGCTGGCGCTGCTGCTGGGGCACGCTGGAGTGGTGGTGGCCCTGCGACCCGGCCGCTCCCCGGAACCATGAGCCTCTCCGCCCACGAGCTGCACGACCTGGAAGTGGCCCTGGCCGATCGGCTCTACCTGCAGATCGCCGGCTGGCATCTCTACCTGGGGGATGCGGGCCTGGCCCAGCCCCTGGCGATTGAGTGCGCCGCCCGGCTCGACCAGGGCCGGGCGGTGTGCGCCCGCCAGGCCCTGGAGGCCGTTCAGGTGCCGATCGGTGGTGGTGCCACCCGGCTGCCCCTGGCCCGCCTGGTGCCCGCCGGCCAGTTGCGGGATCTGGAAGAGGTGCTGGAGCCGTTTTGCCGATAGGGTTGCGCCCATCGCCTGTGGGCCGCAGTGCTGCTGATTGAAGTCACAAACGCCCGGGAGGTGATCAGCCAGCGGATCGGCCGTCTGGGCAGCAGGCTGATCGGCAAGGTGGTGGACGCCGAGGCCCAGGTGGAGAAGGCCCTGATCCAGGAACTGGAGACCGCCTTCCGGGAATTCGGCATCGAAGCCCGCATCGCCTCGGTGGAGGGAGGCAAGCTGCTGGGGCGGTCCCATCTGGAACTACCCCTGCAGGTGCGCGAGCTGCGCCAGGTGCGGGCTGGGGACTAATTCAAACCTCAGCCCCTGCCCCGGCGTGGCAGTTTGGCGGTGACCTGGCCGATGACCTGCTGGGCCTCCGGCACCCGCAGGGCCCCCGCCACGGCGGTGTAGAGCAGCAAGCCGGCAGCGCCACTGATGGTCGTCTGCCAGAGGCGACCGAACAGATCAGCCGGCCAGGCCACGAGGGTGGCCAGGGCCCAGGCCACCAGGCCCGCCAGCAGGGCAGCGCCCAGGAGCAGTGCGGTGTCGCGGGCCCAGGCCAGCAGCGGCAGGCCGCCGAGGCGCTGGCGCAGGGCCAGCAACAGGCCGAGGCAGGTGATCACGTTCACGGCCACGGTGGCCAGCACCAGCCCGGGGGCGCCGAAGTTCAGGGCCGGCAGCTGCAGGCCCCAGGGGGTGGGGCCGCCCACCAGCAGCCAGTCGAACACCACATTCAGGCCGATGCCGGCCACCGAGAAGCGGAAGGGGGTGGTGCCATCGCCGAGGGCATAGAACACCCGCACCAGCACATCCCTGGCCAGATAGGCCGGCATCCCCACCCCATAGGCCATCAGCAGTCCCCCCACCAGCAGGGCCGCTCCGGCGTCAAAGGCGCCGCGCTCGTACACCAGGGCCACGATCGGCCCGGCCAGGGCCACCATCAACGCCCCCAGGGGCAGCATCGAGGCGTTGGAGAGCATCAGGCCCTGGCGGATCCGACCCACCAGCTCCGGCCGGTCAGCGGGGGCCGTGAGCCGGGCATACACCGGCAGCAACGGCACCAGCAGCATGTTGGAGAGCAGGCCGAGGGGGGTCTGCACCAGCAGGTTGGCGTAGCCCAGACCCGCCGCCGCTCCCACGATCCCGGAGGCGAAGAACAGGTCGGTGAACACGTTGATCTGCAGCATCCCGGAGGAGAGGGTGGCCGGGCCCATCACCTGCAGCACCTCGCGCACACCGGGATGCTTCCAGTCCCACACCAGCTGAAGGCGGTGGAGGCCTTGCCGCGCCAGGGCGGGCAGCTGAATGAGCCACTGCAGGACCGCGCCCACCGTGGTGCTGACGGCCAGCACCACGCCCCCCAGCACGGCCCACTTGGGCAAGACGATCGCAGGCCCCAGCCCCCACCACAGCAGGCCGATCCCGCCGATCACCGCCACGCTGGAAAGCAGGGGACTCACCGAGGGGAGCCAGAACTCGTCGGCGGCATTGAGGGCTCCGAAGCCGAGGCCGATCAGGCCGGCAAACAGGGCCATCGGCGCCATCCAGCGCAGCTGCTGCACGGCGATCGCATGGCGTTCGGGGTCGAGGCCAGGGCCCACCAGCGTGATCAGCGGATCGGCCCCAACCAGCAGCAGGACCGTGACCACCAGCAGGACAGCGCCCACCAGGGTGTTGATCGCGGCCAGCACATGGGCCCCCTCCTCCCGGGGGCGGCGGGCCAGGGCTCCCACCATGGCGCTGTGGAAGGGGCCATTGATCCCGCCCAGCAGGATCAGCAGGAAGCCAGGCAGCACGTAGGCGTAGTTGTAGGCGTCGTAGGCGGCCCCCACGCCGAAGGCGGCGGCGATCACCTGCTGGCGCACCAGGCCGGCCACCTTGCTCAAGGCTGTGGCCACGGCCACGATCAGGGCGATGCGGCGCAGGGATGGGGCCATGGCGGGCGGGGGACGGGCCCTCGGCCCGCGAACGGCTGTTGTTTGAGCGGCAGTATGGCCGCCGTGCCCACCGAGCCAGAGCACCATGACTGCCCCCGAGGCCGCCGCCCCCGAGCCCGCCACCGCCGTGCTGGACACCGGGCCCTTGGTGGAGGGGGTGCTGCTCAAGCGCTACAAGCGCTTCCTCGCTGATGTGGAGCTGGCCGATGGCACGGTTGTGACGGCCCACTGCCCCAACACCGGCCCGATGACCGGCGTGCTGTTGCCCGGCGGGCGGGTGCGGCTGCGCCACGACCCCTCCCCCACACGCAAGCTGGCCTGGACCTGGGAGCAGGCCGAGGTACCGGGGGCCCTGGGGAGTCCGATCTGGGTGGGGATCAACACCGCCCTGCCCAACCGCCTGGTGCGGGCCACGATCGAAGCGGGCCTGCTCGAGCGGTGGCTGGGGCCGATCGGCAGCATCCGCGCCGAAGTGCCCTACGGCGCCAACCGCCGCAGCCGCATCGACCTGTTGCTCACGCCCGCTGACGGAGCCCCGGACCCACGGCCGATCTACGTGGAAGTGAAGAACACCACCTGGACCCAGGGCGAGCTGGCCCTGTTTCCCGACACGGTGACTGAGCGGGGGCAGAAACACCTGGTGGAGCTGAGCGCACTGGTGCCCTCCTGCCGGGCCGTGCTGGTGCCCTGCCTGAGCCGGGGTGACGTGACCCGCTTCGCGCCGGGGGATTCGGCCGACCCGCGCTACGGCGAGCTGTTCCGCAGCGCCCTGGCCGCGGGAGTGGAGGTGCTCCCCTGTGTGTACAGCTATGGCGCCGAACAGGTGCATTGGCAGGGGGTTGCCGCGGTCGAGGCGGGTCCGGCCACGCCATGAGCGGCCGAGGCGTCACAATCCGGCGATGCTTCCCTTCCACTGGCTCACCCAGACCGTGGCCCTCGGCCTGGGCATCGCCTTCAGCCCCCTGAACATCGCCCTGGTCGCCCTGTTGCTGCTGGGTCCCACGCCGCTGCGCCGCTGCGCCGTGTACCTCTCCGGCTGGGTGATTGCCAATGGCGCGGCCCTCGGCACCGTGGTGCTGATCGGCAGCCGCTTCAGCTGGGCCATGCAGCTGGGCGGCCGCGGCCAGGTGCTGATGGACCTGATCGGCGCCGGGGCTCTGATGGCCCTGGGCCTCTTCCAGCTCACCCCGGCCGTGGCGATCGGCGAGGAGAGCTGGGCGATGCAGCTGATGGTGCAGCTGCCCGAACTCGACTGGTTTCCCCTGCTGGGCCTCGGCGCCGGCTGCGCCCTGCTCAGCCCTGAAAACCTGGTGTTCTATGCCAAGGAAGGCGGCATGCTGCTGGCCAACCACACCTCCCTGGCTGGAGATCTGGAGGTGGGCGTGGTGTTCGTGGCCGTGACGACCTCTCTGCTGCTCCTGCCCCCGCTGGCCTGGCTGGTGAGCGGCGGCAGCCTGCGCCAACCGCTGAGCCGGCTCAACGACTGGCTCGTGCACCGTGCCGAGTGGCTGGTGGGGGTGTTTGCCCTGGTGCTCGGGATCTACCTCGGCTGGCAGGGGATCGAGGGGCTGGTGGCCATGACCGGCAGCAGCGTGGCCCTGACCTGAGCAAGGGGCGCACCAGCCTGCTGCGCCGCAAAGCCCATACAGTTGATTCCCCTGCGTCCGGTCGCCGTGGATACCCGATCCTTCAAGCGCTCCCTGCACCACTCGGAGCGTTACAACCGCCGCGGTTTCGGCCTGGGCGAGGAGGTGGCCGGCAGCCTGCAGACGGCCTACCAGAGCGACCTGGTGGGCCAGCTGCGCAGCAACGGCTACCAGCTGGAACAGGGGCGGCTCACGGTGCGACTGGCCGAGGCCTTCGGCTTCTGCTGGGGCGTGGAGCGGGCCGTGGCCATGGCCTATGAGACCCGCCGCCACTACCCCAGCGAGCGGATCTGGATCACCAACGAGATCATCCACAACCCCTCGGTCAACGACCACCTGCGTGACATGAACGTGCAGTTCATCCCGGTGGATGGCGGCGTGAAGGACTTCTCCGAGGTGGCCAGCGGCGACGTGGTGATCCTGCCGGCCTTCGGCGCCACCGTGCAGGAGATGCAGCTGCTCAACGAGCGGGGCTGTCACATCGTGGACACCACCTGCCCCTGGGTGTCCAAGGTATGGAACACGGTGGAGAAGCACAAGAAGCACAGCTTCACCTCGATCATCCACGGCAAGGTGAAGCACGAGGAAACCCTCGCCACCAGCAGCTTCGCCGGCACCTACCTGGTGGTGCTCGACCTGGCGGAAGCCCAGCTGGTGTGCGACTACATCCTGGCCGGAGCCCGGGGGAACGGTCCCTCAGCGGAGCAGCGCCAGGCCTTCATGCAGCGCTTCGCCAAGGCCTGCTCGCCGGGCTTCGACCCCGACCGCGACCTGCTGCGGGTGGGCGTGGCCAACCAGACCACCATGCTCAAGAGCGAAACCGAGGAGATCGGCAAGCTGTTCGAGCGCACGATGCTGCAGCGCTTCGGCCCCGCCGAGCTGAACGACCACTTTCTGGCCTTCAACACGATCTGCGACGCCACCCAGGAGCGCCAGGACGCCATGTTCGCCCTGGTGGATGAACCCCTCGACCTGATGGTGGTGATCGGCGGCTACAACTCCTCCAACACCACCCACCTGCAGGAGATCGCCGTGAGCCGGGGCATCCGCTCCTTCCACATCGACACCCCCGAGCGCATCGGCCCCGGCAACCGGATCCAGCACATGCCCCTGGGCGGGGAGCTGGACGTGGAGGAACCCTTCCTGCCGGAGGGGCCGATCCGGGTGGGAATCACCTCCGGCGCCTCGACGCCGGACAGGATCGTGGAGCAGGTGATCCAACGGCTGATCGACCTCACCCAGCTCTGAGCCGGGAGTTGCGCTGGCCGCTGTCGCAGCGACTGCCGACCCCGCCAACCCGTGGCTTTACATTGATTCATCCGGGCCACTGGAGATTCCGCTGCCCCCTGCGAGAGCCGCTTGCGTGACGTTGTCCAGTCCATCGCTGTCACCGTCAGAGACGCCTTCCGGCTCCTCTGAGACGCCGCCCAGCTCTGCCGACGCCCCCGAGTTGCTGCGTCATCTGAGCGATGGGCGGGTGCGCTGCTACGGCAGCCAGTTCGCCGACGTGATGGAAATGCGGGCCCCCGCCGCCCGGGTGGCTGCCTACCTGGATCGCCACGAAGGCTGGTTCCGGCGCTGTGCCGCACCGATGACGGTGGATCCCCTTGGATCGAATGGCTACCGGCTCACCCTGGGCCGCTTCGGCAACTTCGGCTTCGAGGTGGAACCCACCATCGCCCTGGAGCTGCTGCCCCAGAGCGAGGGCATCTATCGCATCGTCATGGTGCCCCCTGAAGGGGAAGGCAGCGGTCTGGAGCGGCTCTACGACGTGGACTTCAACGCCGCCCTCTCCCTGGATGAAGCGGCCGAATCGGAGGTGACCCTGGTGCGCTGGCAGCTCGATCTGAGCGTGTGGATCCGGCTGCCGGGGGTGATCACCCTGCTGCCCGACCAACTGGTTCAGTCCAGCGGCGACCATCTGCTGCGCCAGATCGTGCGCCAGATCTCCCGCCGCCTCACCTGGAAGGTGCAGGAGGACTTCCACGCCAGCCACGGGCTCGACTGCCCGCCACGGCGGCGGGCCCAGTTCTGAGGGCCGCTCCGCCAGCCAGGCAGTGGGGCGACCGGCTCAGGCCGGCCGGTTCTCCCAGATCTTGTTGACGATCTGCATGCCGGTGACGGCCTGCCAGAGAAAAAGGGTCATCATCAACATGTTCAGGCCCACGTGCGCCTTGCGCGCGATCAGGTTGCCCTGCTGAACCAGCGGAATCAGGGCCACTGCCAGGGCCACCAGGCAGGTCATGCAGATGCCCACCAGCAGGTGGGGGCCCACGAACAACTTGCCGTTGTTGAGGTAGGTGACGGCCATGCCGCCGAAGGTGCCCAGCACCATCACCGCCAGCAGGGCCCCGCCGATCTGAAAGTGGCGCTTGGCGTACTGCCCCTTGATCAGCTGCTTGCGCGTCTCGGCATCGGCGGTGCGGGTTTTCTTGGCCTTGATCCCCAGCACCATGGCGTAGCCACTGAGGCCGAAGAGCACCCACATCAGCAGCGGGTGCACGAAGTTGAGGTTGTAGGCGAGCGCTTCAGGCATCGGGCGGAGAGGAACGGCCGGATCGGTGCTGCGAACCTAGCTGGCGTTCAGTGCAGGAAGTGACGGCGCCCCGTGACCACCATCGCCAGGCCGAGGGCATTGCAGGCGGCGATCGAATCGGCGTCCCGCACGCTGCCTCCGGGCTGAATCACGGCACGGATGGCATGGCTGGCCGCCAGTTTCACCGTGTCATCGAAGGGGAAGAAGCCGTCGCTGGCGAGCACGGCACCGCTGGCCCGATCCCCCGCCGCCTCCAGGGCCAGCCGTGCCGAGCCCACCCGGTTCATCTGGCCCGCGCCGATCCCCAGGCTCTGACCACTGCGGGCCACGGCGATGGCGTTGGAGCGCACGTGGCGCACCAGCTTCCAGGCGAAGCGCAGATCGTCGAATTCCTCGGCCGTGGGCAGGCGCTCGCTCACCACCTGCCAGGCCCCCTCGTCCACCGGCTGGTCGTCGAGCTGCTGGGCCAGCACGCCGCCCAACACCGAGCGCAGTTGCTGGTTGGAGGCCCGGGCGATCGCGGCCGGGGCCAGCTCCAGCAGGCGCAGGTTGGCGCGCCCCGCCAGGCGCTCGCGGGCAGCCGCATCAACAGCGGGCGCCACCACGCACTCCAGGAAGAGGCTGGTGAGCTGCTCGGCGGCCGGCCCATCCACCGGCGTGTTCAGGGCCACGATGCCACCGAAGGCCGACACCCGATCGGCGTCGAGGGCCCGCTGGAGTGCATCAGCGCAGCCCCTGCCCGTGGCGACGCCGCAGGGATTGGTGTGCTTCACCACCACAGCGGCGGGCTCGGCCCCGGGGCCGTAGCCGAACTCCCGCACCGTGGCCAGAGCGGCGTCCAGATCGATCAGATTGTTGTAGCTGAGCTCCTTGCCCTGCAACTGCTCGGCCCCTCCCCAGCCGGCCCCGGCCTGGCTGTACCAGGTGGCAGGCTGATGGGGGTTCTCGCCATAGCGCAGGCTCTGCTGGGGAGGCAGCGCCAACTGCAGGGGGGCGGCCTCCTGCTCCGCGGCGAGCTGGGCGCCCAGCCAGCTGCTGATGGCGGCGTCGTAGCTGGCGGTGTGCTCAAACGCCGCCAGGGCGAGAGTCCGGCGGAAGGCCTGATCCAGCCGTCCTTCGCGCAGCGCCGCCAGAAAGCTGGGGTACTGCTCAGGGCTGGTGAGCACGGCCACATCGGCATGGTTCTTGGCCGCGGCCCGCACCATCGCCGGGCCGCCGATGTCGATGTTCTCGATGGCGGTGTCGAAGGTCACGGCGGGATCGGCCACGGTCTCCCGGAAGGGATAGAGATTCACCACCACCACATCGATGGGGGCGATCGCCTGGGCGGCCAGATCGGCCTGGTGGCCGGGGTCGGTACGGCGGGCCAGGATGCCGCCATGGATGCGGGGATGGAGGGTCTTCACCCGGCCGCCGAGGATCTCCGGGGCGCCCGTGTGTTCGGCCACCCGGGTCACGGGCAGGCCGGCGGCCTGCAGAGCCTGGGCGGTGCCGCCGCTGGAGAGCAGCTGGAATCCCGCGGCCAGCAGGCCTTCCGCCAGGGGCACCAGACCTTCCTTGTTGGACACACTCAGAAGGGCCGTCGGGGCCATGGCTCGCGATCTGGAAGGTGAAGGGCCAACCTACGCAGTGACTGCCCACCGGTATGACCACCTCTCCTTCCAGCGGCGCCGACGATGCCGGCCTGATCCGCCTGGGCCCGCCGACGGCCCGCGAGCGCCTGGTGCTGCTGCACGGCTGGGGGGCGGACGCCGACGACCTGCTGGAGCTGGGACGCCTGCTGGTGGGCCCTGCGGTGAGTGTGGTGGCCCTGCAGGCACCGCTGCCCCACCCGGCCGGCGTGGGGCGCCAGTGGTACGACCTGCAGCAACCGGGCTGGCCGCAGCTGCCCGCCGCCCGCAAGCAGCTGCGCCAGCGGCTGGAGGCCCTGGGTGAGGACGTGGGCCTGAACCAGACGGTGTTGCTCGGCTTCTCCCAGGGGGCGGCCATGGCCCTGGATGTGGCCACCGGCGCCGGGGGGCTGCCGGTGGCCGGCCTGATCGGCTGCAGTGGCTACCCCCATCCCGACTGGACACCCCAGCCGGGACGGAGCCCAGCGGTGCTGCTCAGCCATGGCCGCCAGGATCCGGTGGTGCCTTACCAGGCCAGCGAAGCGCTGCGGGAGCAGCTGCAGGCGGCCGGCGCGGCGGTGGAGCTGCTGGGGTTCGACGGCGGCCACGCCATCGACCCCGGCCTGTTTCCGGCCATCCGCCAGTTCCTTGCCCACTGCTGGCAAGGCAGAGCAGAGGGGAGCTGATGGTCGCGCCCTAAACGGGGGCTGGTCAGCGACTTAGCCGCCCAACGGGAGCACGGAGCCGCAGGTGACGGCTCTGTACCCACTCGGCCTGCCTTCAGACGAAGGCGTATTCGTACTCCTCCATTTCCTCCCAGTCATCGGCAGCGAGGGCTTCGATGCCTTCGAACAGCACCTCTTCACCGATGCGATCAACGATGTCGCGCAGCGAGGGGAAGAGGAAGTGGTTCTCCTCGGCGTACTGGGCACTGAACAGCCCCTTCTCGCCCCAGAAGAAGCGATCGGTGGTGTGCTCGTTGCGGCGCACATTCAGGATCGCCGGAGCCACCAGGGCCTGCTCGGCGATGTAGCGCCGGGCGGCGGTGACGGGCTTGTGGGAGCCGGTCTCCAGATTGAAGGTGGGCACATGGGCCAACACCCGCTGGCCGGCGAGACGGCGGCGGCTGATCCGCTTGCGCTTCTTAGACATGGCAGAACTCCCGGAGGCGGGAGGATCGAGAGGGACGAGGAGAAGCGGGATGAACCGCCAGCTGGCGAAGGATCCAGGGAATCCTTCGCGACACAACTCCCAACCAGCCGGTGCCGACGTTGCCGATCGAGTCAGCGACGTGACTGTGATGCACCGAAAAACGGCAGCACCCAACCAGCGGGGAGGGGCGGAGCAGGCCCGGGAAACCCGCCACCTGAACACACCTCTGCTGTAGCCTTGGTTGAACGAAAACGCAACCGCAGGCTTCACATCGCCGACCTCCTGGCCCCGCGGTGATCGCGTGGTAGTGGTCGATACGGAAGATCTTAAGACTTTTTCCCGGATTTGACTCAGGTCGTCCGGACTTTTTTTGGCCATCGCCGGAACGCACAGCGACCCAAGCCCAGATGCCGGTTTCCAAGAGGTTTCTGAGCCTGGTCAACGCCCAGCTGGCCCAGTTCGCCGACCGCAGTGATGTGACCTCGGTGGTGGTGTACGTCACTGAACCAGCAGATGACGGCGGGACTCCTGATCTGATTCCGATCGGTCACTGGCCCAGTGCCAGCCGGGCACTGCGCGCCCTCACCAGCGACAGCGAGCTGCGCCAACCCGCGGAACACCGCCGCTGGTTGGCCATGCGCCAGGGGGGGGCGCTGCTGGGCGCCCTGCTGGTGGAAACCAGCAACCTGCCCTGGCCTGAGCCCCTGCAGCGGCGGCTTCTGGCCGTGAGCCATTGCCTCACCGAGGGACTCTGCCTCGATCTGGAGCACCACCAGCTGCAGCTGCGCCTGCACCAGCAGCGGGAGCAGCTGAAGGTGCTGGTGCACCAATTGCGCAATCCCCTGGCGGCCCTGCGCACGTTCGGCCAGTTGCTGTGGCGCCGGCTTGAAGACGATCCCCGCAACCGCACCCTGGTGGAGGGACTGCTGCAGGAGGAACACCAGCTGCAGCGCTACGTGGATGCGATCGACGCTCTCGAGCGCGTGGAGCCTGCCTTCTCCGCGGCAGGGGAGACGCCTGCCCTGCTGCTGCCCCCCAGCCTGGGGAGCGACAACCAGCAGCCTCTGGCCCCCTTGCTCGAGCCCCTGCTGCAGCGGGCCACAGCCACCGCGGCCCTGCAGGGGCGTGCCTGGCACGGTCCCGGCCAGCTGCCCCAGTGGCAGGGCGACTCCGGCGCGGTGGCCGAGATCCTGGCCAACCTGCTGGAGAACGCCTTCCGTTACAGCCGCTCCGGCGCCCCGGTGGGACTGCACGTGGCTCCCTGGGGGGAAGGGGGATGGCAGCTGGGTGTCTGGGATGGGGGCGACCCGATCTCAGGCGACGAGCGCGAGCGGATCTTTGAGGCCGGGCAGCGAGGACAGAGCAGCGCCGATCTGCCGGGAACGGGACTGGGACTGGCGCTGGCCCGGCAACTGGCCCGCCAGCTCGGTGGCGATCTGCAGCTGATGCCTTCCCCGGCCGCTATGGCCCAGGAGCTGCCGGTGCGGGGGAATGCCTTCCGGCTCAGGCTGCCGCCCGGGCCACTGCCAGGCCCATGAGCAGCAGGGAGAGGGTTTCGGTCCACTCCACACTGGCGCCATAGCTGTCACCGCAGTGCCCCCCGAGCCGGCGCCCCAGCCACCAGGGCACCAGCCAGGCCGGCAGCAACCCGAGCAACCCGAGCCATCGCCCCAGCAGGGGAATGGGCAGCAGCCAGCCGAGCGCCAGCAGCAGCGCCAGGGCCAGCAGTGCCGGCCGCAGCTCCCGAGCCAGGCCCTGCCAGTGGCGCCGATGGAAGGCGGCACTGCCCTCACGGCGAAGATAGGGATGGAAAGCCATCGCCGGCAGGGGCGCGAGCCGCCCCCAGAAGGCCGCCCACACGAGCAGCAGCGCGCCCAGCAGCGGAGACGCCGGCAGCAGGCAGGCCAGGCCGGCAGCCCGCAGCAGGGCCAGCAGCAGGGCCACCTGCACCGCCGCGGCCCCCACGCGGCTGTCGGCCATCGCCTCCAGGCGGCGGCGGGGCCCCGCCGCCAGCCCGTCGGCCGTGTCCAGGGCACCGTCATGGTGGAGGCCGCCGGTGAGCGCCAGCCCCAGGGCCATCACCAGGGCCAGCCGGGCGGGGGCGGGGAGCCAGCCGGCGGGCAGCCACCAGAGCAGGGCCTGCAGGCCGCCCAGCACCAGGCCGATCCAGGGGGCAAAGCGGGCGATCCGCTCAAAGCGGGGCCGGGGCCAGGGCCAGGCCGGCAGCACCGAATAGAAGATCCAGGCACCGGCCAGATCGCCCAGCCAGGCGGGTGCGCCGGTGGGGGCATCGCCAGCACCGGGATCGGGGAAGAGGTGACGGGTGAAGGGAGCCAGGCGACCTCTAGCGTCAGCGCAGCACCGCTGCGGTCCCATCAGCTTTTCACCCCAGGGGGCTGGCCCGCTCCCCTTCAGCTTCCAGGTCACGGCCCACTGCCCCCGCAGCCGGGCCCGCTGCGGCTGCTTCCACACCCCCCACGGGCCGGTGCACACGCCCCGCTTCATGCCGGTGGGCACCCTGGCCACCGTGAAGGGGGTGACCAGCGGCCAGCTGGCCGGCACCGGCGCCGAGATGGTGCTGGCCAACACCTACCACCTGCACCTGCAGCCGGGGGAGGAGATCGTGGCCGAGGCGGGCGGGCTGCACCGCTTCATGGCCTGGAATGGGCCGCTGCTCACCGATTCCGGTGGCTTCCAGGTGTTCAGCCTGGGGGACATCAACCGGATCAGCGACGACGGGGTGGTGTTCCGCTCGCCGCGGGATGGCCGCCGCATCGACCTCACCCCGGAGCGCGCGATGGCGATCCAGATGGCCCTGGGGGCCGACGTGGCCATGGCCTTCGACCAGTGCCCGCCCTATCCGGCCAGCGAGGCCGATGTGGCCGCGGCCTGCCGCCGCACCCACAGCTGGCTGGAGCGCTGCATCGCCAGCCACTCCGGGGCCGATCAGGCCCTGTTCGGCATCGTGCAAGGGGGCTGCTTTCCCGATCTGCGCGCCGAATCGGCCCGGGTGGTGGCCTCGATGGGGCTGCCGGGGATCGCCGTGGGCGGGGTGAGCGTGGGCGAGCCTGCCGAGGAGATGCACCGGATCGTGCGCCAGGTGGGCCCCCTCTTGCCGGCTGCCGTGCCCCACTACCTGATGGGCGTGGGCACCCTGCGGGAGATGGCGATCGCCGTGGCCAACGGCTTCGACCTGTTCGACTGCGTGATCCCCACCCGCCTCGGGCGCCACGGAGCAGCCCTGGTGGGCGGGGAGCGCTGGAACCTCAAGAACGCCTGCTTCCGCCACGACCACACCCCCCTCGAGGCCAGCTGCCCCTGTCCGGCCTGTCGCCACCACAGCCGGGCCTACCTGCACCACCTGATCAAGAGCGAGGAGATGCTGGGCAAGATCCTGCTCAGCCTGCACAACATCACCCAGCTGGTGCGCTTCACCACGGCGATGGGCCAGGCGATCCGGGAGGGCTGTTTTGCAGAGGATTTCGCTCCCTGGCAGCCCGGCTCCCCGGCAGCCCACACGTGGTAGCGTCCGGCTCACGCGACACGTGAGTTCCGGGATGGCCGTCTACGCCCTGCACACACTGGCCCAGTTGCCCGAGGCCTATCAGGCCTTCGCCCCGCTGGTGGACATCCTGCCGATCATTCCCTTTTTCTTCCTGCTGCTGGCCTTCGTGTGGCAGGCCTCGGTGGGCTTCCGCTGAGTCCGGTTCCGCCCAGCCGTGGAACACCGCCTCAGCTGCGCAGCACAGCCCAGGCAAACTCCGGCAAGGCGAGCATCCGCCGCCAACGGCTCGGTTCCTGCCAGAGGCGGTACAGCCACTCGATCTGCAGGGCTCCCATCCAGCGGGGGGCCCTTTTTTTGACCCCAGCCCACACGTCAAAGCTGCCGCCCACGCCCATCCACAGGCCGGCGCTGCGGCCGGGCAGGTCGGCGATCCAGGTTTCCTGACGGGGCACACCCAGGGCCACCAACACCAGATCCGGGCGGGCGGCGAGCAGTTCGCGCTCCAGGTGCGGCCAGCGCTCGTTGCCCTGGTAACCATGGGCTGTGAACACCAGCTGGAGGCCGGGGATCTCGGCTCGCAGCCGCTGCAGGAGGGCCTCCATCACCGCCGGTGAGGCCCCCACCAGCGCCACCCGCCAGCCGGTGGCGGCCCCATGGTGCAACAAGCTGCGCGCCAGCTCGATCCCCGGGCTGCGCCGCACCCGCAGCCCCTGCCGTGCCAAGGCCCACACCACCCCGGCCCCGTCGGGGATCACCAGGTCGGCGGCGGCGATCGCCCGCCCCAGCTCAGGCTGGGCGAGGGCCGCCATCGTCATCTCGGCGTTAAGGGTCACGATCTGACCACCGCCGCGCCGATGCAGAGCCAGGGCAGCGGCGAAGACATCGCCGCAGGCATCCACCGGAACACCCAGCACGGTGGTGCGGCGGTCGGTTGCCATTGCTGCCATCGGGGGTGCGGCGGAGGGACAGAATCTATGGCTGGCGATGCTTTGGTTTTCCTTTGGGATTGCCACCCAGCCCCCGTCCGCCGCTGCCCCCTCCGCCGCACCCCCAATGCCGCATCCCGAGATGGCCAGTGCCCCCGCTCCCGCCCCGGCGGCCGTGCTGGCCGATCCCCAGGATCGGGCCTGGACGGTGCTGCGGGAGCTGGACCGCCAGATTGAGGCCGTGGTGCTCAGCCGCCAGCACCCGATCAGCGGTCTGCTGCCGGCGAGCACGGCCAACACGGTGCATGGCAACTACGGCGATGCCTGGGTGCGCGACTGTGTGTATTCGATCCAGTGCGTCTGGGGACTGGCCCTGGCCCATCGCCGGCTGCGCGGCGCCAGTCGGCGCGTGTTCGAACTGGAGCAGCGGGTGCTGCAGCTGATGCGCGGCCTGCTCCATGCCATGGCCCGCCAGGCCCCCAAGGTCGAGCGCTTCAAGCACAGCCTGCACCGGCTGGACGCGATCCACGCCAAGTTCGACACCGGCAGCGGCAGCCCGGTGGTCCCCGATGACGGCTGGGGCCACCTGCAGCTCGATGCCACCGGCCTGTTCCTGCTGCAGCTGGCCCAGCTCACCCGCGCCGGCCTGGTGGTGGTGCGCTCCAGCCACGAGCACGACTTCGTGCAGAACCTGGTGTATTACGTGGCCCAGGCCTACCGGATTGCCGATTACGGCATCTGGGAGCGGGGCGACAAGGGCAACCACGGCCTGCCCGAGCGCAACGCCAGCTCGATCGGGCTGGTGAAGGCCGCCCTGGAGGCGCTGGAGGGGCTGGATCTCTATGGCCCCCACGGCGATGGCAGCCACTGCCTGGTGATCCCCCACGACGCGATCGTGCGCCTGCGCCGGGCCCTCAATGCCCTGCTGCCGCGGGAGTCAGCCAGCAAGGAGGTGGACGCGGCCTGCCTGTCGGTGATCGGCTACCCCGCCTGGGCCGTGGAGGATCCCCAGCTGGCGGAGCGCACCCGCGCCAAGATCCGCGCCCAGCTGGGCGGCGGCTACGGCTACAAGCGCTTCCGCCGCGACGGCCATCAGACCGTGGTGGAGGATCACACCCGCCTGCACTACGAGCGCGAGGAACTGGCCCAGTTCGAGCACATCGAGTGTGAGTGGCCCCTGTTCTGGGCCTATGAACTGATCACGGCCTGCTGCGAGGAGCGCTGGCAGGAGGCCCGCCAGTGGCGCCAGCGGCTGGCCAGCGTGAGCGTGACGGTGGACGGGGTGGCCCTGCTGCCCGAGCTCTACCTGGTGCCGGAGCCGGCGGTGGCGGCGGAGCGCCTGCAGCCGGGCAGCCAGCCACGCCAGGCCAACGCCAACGTGCCCCTGCTCTGGACCCAGAGCCTCACCTGGCTGGGGGATCTGCTGCTGGCCGGCCTGATCACCCCCGCCGATCTCGATCCCAGTGGCCGGCGCCGGCCCGAACTGCCCGGTGCCGAGATGGTGCTGGTGGCGCTGGTCCCCGGCAGCGAGGCGATTGCCGGCGTCCTGCGCCAGCGCGGTCTTCCCTGCGCCCACGATGGCGCCGAGGAGCAGGCCTTGCACATCGGCAGTCCCCAGGACCTGGCGGCCTGCCTCAACCAGGTGGGTGCCAACCCGAAGCTCGGCCTGAGCGGCCACCCGCCGGGGCGGATGGAGACCCTGGCCACGGCACGGCTCTATCGCCGCCCCCTCGCCGGTGGGGGGCACACGGCCGAGGAACGGCTGGCCTTCCTGCCCGCCGTGCTCGAGGAGGGGACGTTCTATCTGGCGGATGATCCGGAGCAGCTGGTGGATGCCGTGGTGGCCGAGCTGCGCCTGCTGCAGCGCCACTGGCGCGGCCAGGGGGCGCCGCTGCTGCTGATCCCCATCCCCGAGGGCCCCTTCGCCGCCGATCCGCAGCCCTTCCTCAACCTGGCCGAGCAACTGCGCGCTGGCGCGATCGACGGCGTGCCCGTGGAGCTGGACACCCTGGCCGCCCTGGCGGACCGGGGGGCCTGGGTGGAACTGCCCGCTGCCGCGAGCGTCCCTGCCCAGGCCAGTGAGCCGCTCCCCCTGCCCCTGCAGGAGAGTGTCAGCCAGACACCGCTCTCGGCGGCCGAGGAACAGGCGCTCGAGAGCGACGACCTGAGCATCGCCGATCTGGCCAGACGGCTGTGGGGCAGCACCTCCCTGGCGGAGCAGGCGGAGGTGCTGGAGCAGCTGGGCCGGCGCCTGGGCGAGCAGACCACGCTGCCAGGGCCGGACAGCGGCGGCCCCGTGGCCCTGCGCAGCCTGCTGGAGGAGGTGTACCGCCGGGCGCTCGCCGCCGGAGACTGGGACGTGGTGCGGCGGATGGCCGGCCAGCTGGAGCTGGTGCATCCCCAGCTGGAGGATGCCCTCACCGACCTGCTGGTGCGCCAGAAACAGGTGGTGGTGGGTCGCAACTACACCGCCGACTCCCTGATCAGTGCGCCCCAGGACAGCGCCACGATCGCGGCGATGATCCGCCGCTTCAGCGGCGAGGACGGCCGCGAATGGATGCTGCAGCAGGAACTGCTGCTGGCCCTCGACGGCCTGGCGCGGCACGAACCCAGGCTGCTGAGCGGTGGCCTCACCCTGCAGCTGGGGCAATTGCTGCTGCTGCTCACCAGCGAACTGGCCGCCGAGGACGACCTCAACCCGATCGACGCCTTTGAGCGGCTCTGTCAGCAGCCCCCCCACGCGATCCGGCGGCGGTTGCGGGCCGTGCTGGCCGATGGCGACCATGCCCGGGCGGCCCTGCAGCGCAACGAGCAGCTCCACCTCATCGGCCGGGTGCGCTGGACCGTGCCCGATCCGCTCGAGGAGCTGCCAAGGGGCACCTGCTGGCTGCAGCAGCGCATGCGCCTGGGGGCCCTGGGGCGCGTGCCCCGTGACTTCTACGCGGGGGTGTGGGAGCTGCTGCACCACTGCCAGGGCATCGTGATCGGCGACAAGCTGGAGAAACGCAACCGGCTGGAGAGTGCTCCCCTGCTCAGCGAGAAGACTGCCGGCGAGCGCAACTTCGCCTCCCTGGTGGAACACCTGCTCAGCAAGATCGAGGCCCCGGAGTACCGCCAGCTGTGCACCGAAACCCTGATCACCCTGATGGCCTTCGTGGAGGCCAACCCCCAGGTGCGCTTCGACGACGATCTGGCCCTCGATGTGGTGATCGGCCACGCCGTGCGGGTGGGCTGGCAGCAGCAGCACCCCGAGGTGCCGCTGGAGGCCTACGGCCAGCACAAGGCCGACGCCTGGCACCGCTTCTACCGCGCGTCGCCGGCCTCCTGCCGGCGCTGGCAGCTGCAGGCCCTGCGGGAGCTGAGCGAGCTGAGCTGAGGCGCCCCCAGCGCCGCTTCAGATCGGCTGCTCCAGGCTCATGCACAGGTTGGGCTGCTCCACGCACTGCTCGATCAGGTCGGCCAGCAGCAGGGCCCTTGAGGCCTGCAGACCATCCACCGCCGGTGATTCCTCGCCGCGCACACAGGCCAGGAAGTGCTCCAGTTCGGCGTAGAGCGGCTCGATCGAGGTGGTGCTCACCTCCTCGATCACCCCGTCGGAGCGGTACACCAGCTCGCCGTGGTCGGCACTCACCGACTGGTGGGCGCGGCGGTGAATGTGCAGGGTGCGGTTGAGGAAATCGGTTTCCACCAGGCTGGCGCGGCAGTGGGCGCTGAGGCTGCGGATCTTGCGATGGGCCATCTTGCTGGCGGTGAGGCTGGCCACCACGCCGTTGGCGAAGGCCAGGGTGGCATTCACGTAGTCGATCGGGCCCTCGGCGCTGCGGCCGCCGGCGGCCGCCAGGCGCACCACCGGGGCCCCGGCCAGCTCCAGCACCAGGTCGATGTCGTGGATCATCAGGTCGAGCACCACGGAGACATCATTGGCGCGATCGGGGTTCGGACTGTGGCGCCGGGCCTCCAGCACCACCACTTCCTCGCCGGCCACCACCTTGAGCAGCTCGCGGAAGGCGGGGTTGAAGCGCTCGATATGGCCTACCTGCAGCAGCACCGCGGCCCGATCGGCCGCCTTGATCAGCTCCGTGGCCTCCTCCTGGCTGGCCGCGATCGGCTTCTCGATCAGCACGTGTCTGCCGGCCTGCAGGCAGGCCAGACCCACCCGATGGTGCAGCAGGGTCGGCACGGCGATGCACACCGCGTCCACCTGCTCCAGCAGCTGGGCGTAGTCGGCGAACCAGCGACAGCCGAACTGCTGGGTGGCCAGCTCGCCCCGGGCCGCATCGGGATCGGCCACACCCACCAGCTCGGCATCCTTGAGCAGGCTGAGCACCCGGGCGTGGTGCCAGCCCATGTTGCCGATGCCGATGACCCCCACACGCACCGGGTTCATGGGCATGGCACTCAAACGCTGAAATTATCAGTGATGCGCGACCGCGGCGGTCGCGCTGCGAGCGATCAACTCTCCGGACCCGCGCGGCGCTCGATCTGCACCCGCTCGATCCTCGGCCCGTCCATGGCCAGGATCCGGAACTCATACCCCTTCCAGCGCAGACCCTCCCCGGGAGACGGGATGTGCTGGAGCCGCTCCAGAACGAAGCCAGCCAGGGTGTGGTGCTCCTCCGCCTCGGGCAGGGGCAGCGGCAGCTGGCGATTGAGCTCACAGATCTCCAGATCGCCGGCCACCGACCAACGGCCCACATCCAGGCTGATCAGGTCTGTGTCCGGTTCGAGGGGATTGTCGTCCTCGCCGACGATCTCGCTGGTGAGGTCGGCCACGGTGACCAGGCCCTCCGTGCCGCCGTGCTCATCCACCACCACCAGCAGCGGCTGGCCGCTGCGGATCAAGGGCAGCAGCTCGGCCAGGGGAGTGCTTTCCTGCACCCGGGCCACGGGCCGGATGTAGGGCTGCAGGGGGGAGTCGGGCTGGAGCAGGCCGCTGGCGATCGGATCGGCCAGATGGCGCAGATCGAGCAGGCCACGCACGTCATCGAGGGAGCGGCCGATCACCGGGAAGCGGGCATGGGCGGTGTCGTGCACCGCCCGCATCAGCTCGGCGAAGGTCACCTCCACCGGCAGGGTGACCATGCCCGAGCGGGGCACCATCACCTCGCGCACCAGGGTGTCGCGCAGGGAGAACACCCCTTCGAGAATGTTGCGCTCATCGGGCATCAGCCCGGTGACGCTGCCGGTTTCGATCAGGCTCTCCAACTCACCGGCCGAGAGGGCGGGCACCAGTTCATCCCAGTTGCGGGGCAGGCCAAGCAGGTGCAGGAGCAGGGAGGCCAGCCGTTCCACCAGGCTGAGCAGCGGCGCAAGCGAGCGGCTCACCGCATCCAGCAGGGGTGCCAGGGTGAGGGCTGAATGCTCGGGCCGGTGCAGCACCCAGGCCTTGGGCGCCAGGCCGCCCAGCAGGCTGGCCAGCAGCGCCAGCAGCAGAAACACCGCCAGGTCGAGAGCGGCCTGGGGCAGTGCCATCGCGCCGCCCAGGCCCAGCCGCTCGGCCAGGCCGCGGCCGGCCCAGCCCAGGGCCACCAAGGCCAGCACCATACCGAGCTGGGTGGCCACCAGGGCCCGGCGCAGGCGGCGCTGCAGCTTGGCCACGGCTTCGGCCCCGGGTTGGCCGTCCTCCAGCAGTTGCTGCACCCGGCTGGGCCGCAGGCGGATCAGGGCCATCTCGCCGGCGGAGAAGAACGCCAGCAGGGCGATCAGGGCTGCCAGCACCAGCAGCGCGATCACAGGGCCCCAGCCCATTCAGGTCTGAGCTGGGGGCTCAGGGGAGGGGTGGCAAACCATGGAGCAGGGACAATCATGGAGGGGCCGGGTCGGCCAGGGCAGGGTCTTGCTGCCTGGATTATCGGCCGACTGCCCACCCGGGAGGCTGGAGGCTGGTCAGGCTGCCGCGCAGAGCTCCTCGCTCACCTGCCAGAGGCGGCGGCGCTGCTCGGGATCGAGGGCGGCCGGCGCCATCCGCGCCTCCGTGGGCCAGCCACGCATGCCACCCAGCTGGTCCGGCCCGTAGTGCCCGCCGGAGCTCACCCCTGGTGCCGTGGCGGCATGGAGCTGGGGCAGGGCGCCCTGGGCAGCGCTCTGGAACAGGGGCGTCATCAGCCGGTAGGCCAGGGCCTCGGCCCAGGAGCCGCTGGCCGCCACGGAGGCCGGCTGCAGGTTGGTGCGGGCCACACCGGGGTGGGCCGCCAGGGAGGTGACGCCCGCCGCCTCGGCATCCAGCCGCTGCTGCAGCTCCAGGGCGAACATCACATTGGCCAGCTTGCTCTGGCCGTAGGCCTGCCAGCGGTCGTAGCGGCGCTCGCCCTGCAGGTCATCGAAGCTGATGCGGCCGAAATACTGGGCGCCGGAGGTGACGGTGACCACCCGGGCATCAGGCTGACCGCACAGCAGTGGCAACAGTGCCTGGGTGAGGGCGAAGTGGCCCAGATGATTGATGCCGAACTGGCGCTCGAAGCCATCGCGGGTGAGGCTGCGGGGCAGGCCCATCACCCCGGCGTTGTTGATCAGCAGATCGAGGCGGCCGTAGCGGTCCTGCAGCTGACTGGCCGCGGCACGCACGGAGGCCAGGTGGGCCAGATCAAGCTCCAGCAGGTCGATCGCGGCCCCATCCCGGGCTCCGGGCAACAGCTGCTGCCGGGCCAGTTCAGCCCGCTCCAGCGACCGGCAAGCCAGGATCACCGTGGCCCCCTTGGCCAGCAGCGCCCGGGCTGTTTCCAGGCCGAGGCCGCTGTTAGCGCCGGTGATCAGCGCCAGCCGACCCCTTTGGTCTGGCATATCGGCGGCTGTCCAGGGCATCGCTCCGGCGCGAGGGAGCGCCAACCGTAACGATGCCGCAGAGGCCTTTGCAGCACTCAGTCCGAGGGTCAACCCAGCCCCTGGATGGTTCGTGGCCTCAGAGTTGGGTCTGATGGGGGTCGCGAGGATCGAACTCGCCTAAGGCGGATTATGAGTCCACTGCATTCACCAGATTGCTAGACCCCCGTGAGAGCCGGAGCTGGCTCAGCGGAAGCCCTGCACCGGCAGCGCCTGAACGGCCCCGCCATCCTGCCAGCCGGACGTGGGGCGCTGGCTCCCGGCCTGACCACCGCTGAGACTGCCGGAAAAGCCGCTGGACACATCGCCGCTACGCCAGGGCATCGGCTCGCTCTGCTGCTGGAGCAGGAACTGGGTGGTGTTCTCGATGGCGGTGCCGTCCCAGACGATCGTCTGGTCGGGGAAGCCCAGACCCATCACCCGCCGGCCGTCTCCGCCGCCCATGGCGATGCCGAACAGGGAGGTGAGCTGGCCGGTGAGGCTCACCGCCTCGGCGAAGGGGGCCGTGTAGCTGTAGAAGCGGCGCTGCACCAGCTCGGGCACGGTCTGCACGACACCGCAGCGGGTCACCTCCACCGGTGCGGCCGGCCCGCGAGCTCCGCTGGTGCGTGGCGGGGCCTCCAGGGTGGTGGTGCAGACGGCGGGGCCCGCCACAACCGGGAGCTGGGCCAGGGACGATCCCAGGGCGAGCAGGGCGGGCAGCAGCAACCGGAGGGGAACAGCCATGGTGGGAACAGCCGGTGAGGGATTCAGGGTTTGCGGTGATCAGCCGCTGGGCCGGTCAGGGGTGGGAGGCACCACGCAGGTCGCAAACTAGTCAAGCCAACGCCCCAGCACCAGTGTCCACTCCGGTCTCCCCATCGGGCATCCAGCTTCCGGGCACTGCCGCCGGCCGGCGCCAGCTGCTGCTGGAGCGCCTGGCGGAGCGGGCCTACCGCCACGGCCACTTCACCCTGGCCTCGGGCCGCAGCAGCAACCACTACGTGAACTGCAAGCCGGTGAGCCTCAGCGGCGAGGGGCTGGCCCTGCTGGGCGAGCAGCTGTTGGCGGAGGTGGAGGCCGACGCCGTAGCCGTGGCCGGGCTCACCCTCGGCGCCGACCCCCTGGTGAGTGCGGTGGCCCTGCAGGCTGTCCTGGCGGGGCGCCGTCTCGATGCCCTGATCGTGCGCAAGGAGGCCAAGGGCCATGGCACCGGCGCCTGGCTGGAGGGGCCCCTGCCCCCCGCCGGCAGCACGATCACGGTGCTGGAGGACGTGGTGACCACCGGCGGGTCGTCACTGAAGGCCGTGAGCCAGCTGCGCCAGGCGGGCTACACGGTGAACCGGGTGGTGGCGATCGTGGATCGCCAGGAGGGCGGCCTGGCGGCGATGACCGCCGCCGACCTGGAGCTGCGCAGCCTGTTCCAACTGGAGGAGATCGCCGCCACTGCCCAGCCAGGCGCCGCAGCCGCCACGCTGTGAGCATGCAAACTCCCTGGACCTGGATGCCCAGCGGCGCCTGCCGCCTGGAGCAGCCTGCCGGTCTGATGCGGCTGGAGGGCCCGGACGCCCTGCGGGTGCTGCACGGCCAGACCAGCGCCAGCATCGAAGGCGCCCAGGCCGGCAGCTGGATCCCCACCTGCTGCATCACGGCCACCGCCCGGCTTCGGGCCCTGGCGGAGGTGCTGGTGGATGGGACCGGGGCCTGGCTGCTGGTGGGCAGGGGCGATCCAGCCGCGGTGCACCAGGCGATCGACCGGGTGCTGTTTCCCGCCGACCGGGCCAGCCTCGGCCCCCTGCAGGCGGTGCGCTGGATCACGCCCCTCGGCGACGGGCAGGAGCAGCTGGCGAGCTCCGCCCCCGGCAGCTGGCAGCCCTGCGGCGAAGGCGAAGGGGGCGGCTGGCGGCTGGGCAACACCCTGGTTCTGCCGCTGGAGGTGCCCCTGCCGCCGGAGCTGGCGCAACGGCGGCCCCTGGAGGCCGGCGAGGCGGAGCGCTGGCGGATCCAGCAGGGGCTGCCGGCAGCACCCGGCGAACTCAACGACGACCACAACCCCTTCGAGCTGGGCCTGGCGGGGCGGGTGGGGCTGAGCAAGGGCTGCTACGTGGGCCAGGAAACCCTGGCCAAGCTGGCCACCTACGACGGCGTGAAGCAACAGCTGCGGCGCTGGCACTGGCGGCGCCGCGGCGGCGAGCCGGCACCGCAGGCGGGCCAGGAGCTGGTGTGGCCCGCCCTGGATGGAGACAGCCCGGAGGGCCGCCTGGGCCGGATCACCTCGATGCTGGAGCTGGCCGACGGCGAGTGGATCGGCCTGGCGATGGTGCGCCGGGCTGCACTGGATGCGCCCCGACTGCAGGCTGGCGCGGCAACGGAGACGGGCGCGGCCCAGCTGAGCCTGTCGCTGCCGGAGCAATTCGCGGCGCCACCGGTGGGGGCCGGCGGGGGCAGCTGATCAGCCGCGCAGCAACCAGGCCAGCACCGCCCAGGTGGCCAGGTTGTCGTCGCGGTTGTAGCGGAAGATCCGCTCCAGCCGGGCCGGGCCGCCGTCGCGGCGCCACTGGCGCCACCAGAGCAGGCAGCGGGCCCCGTCCACGCCGCTCTGGCTCCAGCGGAAGCCGAGCCAGCTGGCCACCGCCTTGAGTCCGTAACTGCTCACCGGCAGGCGCCAGCTGCGCCGCAGGCGGGCGTGCACATCCACCAGCCGGCCCCGCAGCCGCGCCAGCTCGGCCTCCCGGGCACCCTGGCGCTGGGCCAGGCGCACCAGGGCGATGGCCTCCGTCTCGCCGTAGTGCAGCAGCGGCCAGCCGGGGTAGCGCTCCAGCAGGGCCTGCAGCCGGCGCCAGAGCCGGGCCTCGCCGTGCTCCTGCAGGGCCAGCAGCGGCTGGTAGCGCCAACGGGGATCGACCTGGGCCGGCCAGGTGCCATCCGCCTGGCGGGGCACGATCACGAAGCCGTGCAGGAAGTCGTCGCGGGCGTCGGGATCCGACTCGATGTCATAGAGGAGCACCCCCGGGGCCGCGGCCAGCTCCGGCAGCGGGTCGGCAGGGGCGCCGTCGGCGGCCGGCAGCCGCTCGGGCCGGCCGCTGGCCTGCACCCGGGCCTGGGCCACCAGGTCGGCTGCACTGTCGCGGTGCTGGTCGCCATGGGCCGCCAGGGTCTCGGCCAGCTGGCGGGGATCGCTGGCCGCCAGCTGGGCCAGGCTGTCGATACCCGCCGCCAGCAGCATCTCGCGGCGCTTGCCGCCGATGCCGCTCACTTCGCTGAGATGGCCCTGGCGGGCCGCCTCCTGGTCGCAGAGGCCGCGCCAGCTGCAGAGCACACACTTCTTGCGGTCGGCCACCAGGGGGGGCGCCCCATCCCGGGCCAGATCAGCGGCCAGCCGGGGCAGTGCCTCCTCCAGCTGGGCCTGCAGGCCACCGCTGAGCTTGAGCCGCTCGCGCTGCAGGCCGCTGCCCGCGCCCGCCACCACCAGGGCCTGAGATACAGGCGCCTGCTGGTGCTCGCCCAGCAGCCGTCCCCACAGGGCCAGCAGCAGGCGGTGCTCGCGGGTGAGGTTGCGCCCCTGGCGGCCCAGCACCGGCCGGTAGGCGTGCTCGCCCCACCTGCTCGGCCCGGCCACCCGCTCCAGCAGGGCCGGGTGGGCCTCCAGGGCCAGACCGGCCGGCCCCCCGCCCCGCAGCCGCAGGCCCACCACCCCCGGTGCGCCGGCGGCGCAGGCCGCCTCGCCATGGCCGGGCTTCTGGGGCAGGAGGCTCTGGAAGCTGGCCAGCTGGTCGCTGAGGGCCAGGGCGCGGTGGGCGGTCCACTGGCGCTGGGCCGGATCCCCGTGGCGGTCGAGCCAGGCACGGCGGCGGCAGCGCAGCCAGCTGCGCAGCAACCGGTCGGTGAGCACCTCCTGGGGCATCGCTGCACGCTAGAGACCGGCTCCCCCTGCCAGGCTCGGAGCCCACCCGCCGGCACCGGTTGTTTGCCTTGTCATTGGCCCTCACCCCCGGGCCCTCGCCGCTCTGGGCCCTGCCGCTCTGGCCCCTGCTGGCCTGGTGCCTGGCTGGACTGGCTCTGGCAGCCGTGCTGGGGCTGGCGATCCTGCTGGGGGGGCTGGTGCTGGTGATCCGCCGGGCGCCGCGGTTGGGCGAGGAGGCCCGGCCCCGTCCTGAGGGCTCGCTCACCGTGGTGGTACCGGCCTACAACGAGGAGGCCAACATCGCCGCCTGCATCGGCAGCCTGCTGGCCAGCGCCCCACCCTGCCCCCACTGGCAGTTGCTGCTGGTGGACGACGGCAGCCGGGACGCCACTGCCGCCATCGCCAGGGCCACCGCCGCGGCCAGCGGCGCCAACGCCGGGCGGTTCTCGCTGCTGGAGGCAGGGCCCCGGCCGGAGGGGGAGCGCTGGGTGGGCAAGAACTGGGCCTGCAGCCGGGCGATGGAGCAGGTGCAGAGCGACTGGGTGCTGTTCGTGGACGCCGATGTGCGCCTGGGGCCCGCCACCCTGCAGCGGGCCCTGGGCCAGGCGGTGGACGAGGGAGCCGACCTGCTCAGCCTGGCGCCCCGGCTCTGCTGCGGCTGCCTGGCGGAGTGGATGGTGCAGCCGATCATGGCCAGCCTGCTCTGCCTGGGCTTTCCGATCGAGGCCGCCAACGATCCGGCGGATCCCACGGCCTTCGCGGCCGGACCGTTCATGCTCTTCCGGCGCACGGCCTACGCGGCGATCGGCGGCCACCGGGCCCTGGCGGGGGAGGTGGTGGAGGATCTGGCCCTGGCCCGCCGGATCAAGGGGGGCGGCTACCGCCTGCGCTACCTGCTCGGCCTGGATGCGGCCGACCTGCGGATGTATGCCGACTTCGCGGCCCTGTGGGAGGGCTGGAGCAAGAACTGGTTCCTGGGGCTGGACCGCAGCCTGGTGAAAGCCCTCGGCGCCGCGGCGGTGGTGGTGCTGCTGTTCAGCGGGCCCTGGCTGCTGGGGCCGGCGGCGGCGATCAGCCTGGCCCTGCTGGGCGAGCCAGCGGGGCTGCAGCCACCCCTGCTGGCAGCCCTCGCCCTGGCCCTGCTGGCCATCGGCCTGCAGCTGGGGCTGCGGCTGTGGACCCGCCGGGCCTTTCGGCTGCCCCTCGACCACTGGTGGCTGATGGGCGCGGGAGGCCTGGTGGTGGGGGCCCTGGCGCCCACCTCCGTGTGGCGCACCCTCAGCGGCCGCGGCTGGACCTGGAAGGGCCGCGCCCTGGGCTGAACCGCCCCATCCCGGCAGCACGCACAGCGTCACCACAATGGACCTATGACCGCCACACCCCGCCAACCCTCACCCCAGCAAACGCCGGCGTCGCCTGTGCTGGTGTTCGATGGCGGCTGTGTGTTCTGCCGCCACTTCGCCGAGCTCAGCGAGCTGCGCAGCGGCATTGCCGGCCTGCAGATCCGCGACGGTCGCAGCGACCAGGCGCTGCGCGCCAAGCTGGCCGCCCGGGGGTACCACCTGCGCGATGGGGCGATGCTGCTCGATGGCGAGCGGGTGCTGCATGGCGCCGACGCCATCCAGTGGCTCTGCGCCCGGATGGCGCCCAGTGCCGCCCTGCTGCGTCTGCTGGCGCCGCTGCTGGCCGGGCCGGAGCGGGCCCAGCGGCTCTATCCCCTGCTGCTGCTGGCGCGGCGGGTGGCCCTGGCCGTGCGCGGGCTGCCGGTGGATCCCGATCAGGGCGCGCTGGGCCGCAGCCAGCGGTAACCCCAGCGCCAGAGCACTCCCACCGCCCTACCAGCAGGGGCGAGAGCAGGCAATGGCCACCGTTGCCTCTGCCGCCACGCATCGGGATGGTGCGCCCTGCACCCCCCCGAACCCGACAACCAGTTGAATAGGGCCCCGCACGCCCGCAGCACCCCGATGGCCTCTGCCCCCCTGCCCCTGGAGGCCGCTCCGATCGCCTTCGGCACCGACGGCTGGCGGGGCCTGCTGGGTGTGGACATCACCGTGGAGCGGCTGCTGCCGGTGGCCGCCGCCGCCGCCGCGGAACTGGCCCACTCCGCGCCGGAGGGGCTCAGCAGCCGCGAGGTGGTGATCGGCTACGACCGCCGCTTCCTGGCGCCGGAGCTGGCCGAGGCGATCGGCAGCGCCGTGCGCGGCGTGGACCTCGAACCCCTGCTCTCCGACTCCCCCACCCCGACGCCGGCGTCCAGCTGGGCGGTGGTGGAGCGTGGCGCCCTGGGGGCCCTGGTGATCACCGCCAGCCACAACCCGCCGGAATGGCTGGGCCTGAAGATCAAGGGACCGTTCGGGGGCTCGGTGGAGGGCGACTTCACCGCGCGGGTGGAAACGCGCCTGGCCGCCGGGGGGATCTCGGTGCCGATCCCGCCACCAGCAGCGGGTGAGCCCCGCTTTGACGCGCTCGGCGCCTATGTGGACGGCCTGCGGGCCAAGGTGAACACGGCTGCGCTGGCCGAGGGCCTGCAGCGCCTGGGCCTGCGGGTGATCGTGGATCCGATGCACGGCTCGGCCGCTGGGGTGCTGCCGGCCCTGTTGGGGGAGCAGGCCAGCGCCAGCGGCGTGATCCAGGAAATCCGCGCCAACCGGGATCCGCTCTTTGGCGGCAACCCCCCGGAGCCCCTGGCGCCCTATCTGGCCGAGCTGATCGCCGCCGTGCAGGCGAGCACCGCCGCCGGCTCGCCGGCGATGGGCATCGTGTTCGACGGCGACGGTGACCGCATCGCCGCCATCGACGAGCGCGGCCGCTTCTGCAGCACCCAGCTGCTGATGCCCCTGTTCATCGACCATCTGGCCCGGGCCCGCCAGCTCCCCGGCACCGTGGTGAAAACGGTGAGTGGCTCCGACCTGATGCAGCTGGTGGCCGAGGGCCTGGGGCGCACCGTGCTGGAGAAACCGGTGGGCTTCAAATACATCGCCGCCGAGATGCTGGCCGGCGCGGTGCTGGTGGGCGGTGAGGAGTCGGGGGGAGTGGGCTTCGGCATGCACCTGCCCGAACGCGATGCCCCCTTTGCGGCCCTGCTGCTGATCGAGGCCCTGGTGGAGGGGGGCGTGCCCCTGGGCGAGCGGCTCGATGCCCTGCAGCAGGCCCACGGTGGCGCCGCCAGCTACGACCGGCTCGACCTGCGCCTGCCGGACATGACCGCCCGCCGCAACTTGGAGGCCCGCCTGGCCCAGGCCCCACCGGCCGATGTGGCCGGCAGCCCGGTGCAGGAGGTGATCACCACTGATGGCGTGAAGCTGCGGCTGGGCCCCAGCCACTGGCTGATGCTGCGCTTCTCCGGCACCGAGCCCCTGCTGCGCCTCTACTGCGAAGCCCCCAGCGCTGAACGGGTGGGCGAGGTATTGGCCTGGGCCCGCACCTTCGCGCTGGAGGGTTGAGCGCCATGTCCTCCAGCTCTTCTGCAGCCAGCCCCCCTGCCAGCGGCAGGCCAGCCCTGGTGATTGCCAGCGGCAATGCGGGCAAGGTGCGTGAATTCGCCCACCTGCTGGCCGGGCTGCAGCTGGAGATCCGCCCCCAGCCCGAGGGCCTGGAGGTGGAGGAAACGGGCGACACCTTCGCCGCGAACGCCCGGCTCAAGGCCTCAGCCGTAGCCGGCGCCACCGGCTGCTGGGCCCTGGCCGACGACTCCGGCCTGAGCGTCCACGCCCTGGGTGGTGCCCCCGGGGTGCACTCAGCCCGCTACGGCGATAGCGACGGTGCCCGTATCGCCCGCCTGCTGCGGGAGCTGGCGGGTGCGAGCGACCGCTCCGCCCGGTTCACCGCCGCCCTGGCGGTAGCCGATCCCAGCGGCACGATTCGCCTGGAGGTGGAGGGCGAGTGCCCGGGCCTGATCCTGGAGGAGAGCCGCGGCTGCGGCGGCTTCGGCTACGACCCGGTGTTCCTGGTGCCCGAGGCCGGCCTCACCTACGCCGAGATGGACAAAGCGCTGAAGGGCCGCATCGGCCACCGGGGCCAGGCCTTTGCCCGGCTGGCGCCGCAGCTGCAGGAGCTGCTGGGTGCGCAAGTGTGACGCCGGGGCGGCGGGTCAGGGGTGTGGCGGACTCGATGTGTGGCTGACTCAGGGGGTGGCGGAACGGTCAGCACCAAGCTGAGGAAGACTGCTTGGCTGTTGGCACGAGACAGTACGAGGTGGAGAAATCGCACCCATCAGTTCAGTGAACGACGGAGCGTCAAGCTCGATCACGCTTTGAGTAACTTGCGGCAGATGAGCCGATCTTCGTAGGAGCCATGCCAAACGAGACCATGCCTGGCGGAAGACGATCCCATGTGGTCGTCATCGGAGCCGGATGGGCTGGTTGGGGCGCAGCCAAGGCACTCTGTCAAGCCGGTAGTCGTGTCACCTTGGTTGATGGGATACCCGATCCAACAGACAGTCAACCCATCACAACCAAAAGCGGCAAACCGTTCGAGGCAGGCACCAGAGGTTTTTGGAAAGACTATCCCAACATCAATGCCCTCACCGATGAACTCGGCGCTGGCGATATTTTCACCAACTTCACCAACAGTGCCTTCTGGTCGCCCGATGGGTTAGAAGCAACAGCTCCTGTCTTTGGAGATGCACCCCAATGGCCAAGCCCCCTTGGCCAGATGCTGGCGACCGTCATCAACTTCAAACGACTACCCATTCAGGACCGGCTCAGCATCGCAGGGCTTCTCTACGCGATGCTGGACCTCTATCGCAGCGACAGGATTTTTCAGCAGTACGACGATCTCGATGCCCAATCACTCTTTGTCAAGCTCGGCATCAGCGATCGCCTCATCAATGAGTTCTTGCGCCCCACCTTGCTGGTTGGCCTGTTCAAGCCACCCGAGGAGCTTTCGGCCGCGGTCACCATGGAGCTCCTCTATTACTACGCCCTGGCCCATCAAGACTCCTTTGATGTCCGTTGGATCAAATCGAAAAGCATCGCCGAACATCTGTTCGCACCTCTGAGCAGAAGACTGGTCTCTCGTCATCGTCTGCGGGTCCTCGGAGGAACGTTGGCGACACGGATCACGATGTCGCCTGACTCGCGGCGGGTCAGCTCGGTTGAGCTTCAACACGTGGCGACCAACACAATTCAGGTGATTGACGATGCGGATGCCGTGGTGTTGGCCGTTGGAGTCAGAGGGCTCAAGGCTCTGATGGCACAGTCTCCAGAACTCAGCCAGGCAGCACCAGAGCTGGTTGGGGCTGCTTCGCTTGGTTCCATCGATGTCGTGTCCGCACGCCTATGGCTGGATCGTGCTGTTCCAATCGCGTACCCAGCGAACGTGTTCTCCCGCTTCGACGTTCTGAAGGGCGCTGGGGGCACGTTTTTCATGCTGGATCAGCTGCAAAAGGATACGCAACAGTCTCTCTGGGGTGATGAGCAGCCCCAGGGCTCGGTGATCGCCAGCGACTTTTACAACGCATCGGCCATCGCAGCGATGAGCGATCAAGAGATCATTGATCGGCTCACGCATGACCTCCTTCCCATCGCACATCCAGAATTCAGCCATGCCAGGGTGGTTGATTCCGAGGTGCGGCGCTATCCAGGCTCGGTGTCGCTCTTTTCACCGGGCAGTTTCAGAAAACGGCCACCCTTGGAAACCTCAGTGGCGTCGATCGTCTGCGCTGGCGACTGGGTGCGGATGGGCGATCGAGAACATGGCGCCAAGGGGCTGTGTCAGGAGCGAGCCTATGTGTGCGGGCTGGAGGCAGCAAATTCCCTGATCAGGCGCAAGATTGTCAACGGTGCCGGTCACGCGCATCCCGTTCTCCCGATTCGCGCAGACGAACCACAAGTCGTCCTAGGCCGTGCTCTCAACAAGCTCGTGATGGATCCCCTCGAAACTCTTGGTCTGAAACTGCCGTGGTTCAGCTCCTAACGCTGCCCTTGAGTGGCAGGCATTGAGCCTGTGCTTCTTGTGCAGAGCGATGATGGCGGCCTGTCCACTCGAGGGGACTGATAGGCAGAATCTTCATTTGTTCGATCGAAGAACGAGACTTGTTCTGAACCTTTATGCGGCCGGATCCAGTCGCGCAAGCATAAGGAAACCTCGGTGTCGATAAATCTGATCTCGGTAGTCTGAGATTTCACAGCTTGGTTGAAGGTCTTGACGAAGGCAATCGGGTCGGAAAAATCACTTCACAGTGTCCAAGAGGTATAAGAGGTACACGTTGGTTCAGACAGTCTCGTCTTCCAGCGCCAGACCCCCGAGGCACGCGTGAACAGCCGCGAGGAAGCGCAGCTGGAGTGGTTCTGACCAAATGCCCCGGGCATGGGGACCGATCAAGACCTGACGGCCCCTCCGATCACGCGAGCGCTGTGCCGTCCTGTCCGCGGTCGAGCAGGGCAATTTCGAACCTCTCGAGTCTGGCCAGGTTGGTTGAATCGGCAGCTCCATACAGCCGGGGGGTGATCCTGCTCACGTCGAGCACTTGCCTCACCTCCGCCGTGCGGATCCCACCCAGATCGCGCCCGCTCTCCACTGCGAGCACAGCGGCAATGCCCAAGCCCACCCCCACTCCCACGTTGTGCTCCACAATCCGTCCAGCAGAGGCGGCATAACCCTCAAAGCCTGAAGCCGGACTCACAACCCCCACATTCGGCACATCGATCAGCTGGGCATGGCCCATGCCCACATTGAAGAGGGGCATGGGGAACTGGGTGTCACCAATCCCCATGCTCGCTGCCCGCTCATCGAGACCAAGGATGCCGCCACGGATGTCGAAGTGGTAGCCGAAACTCGCCAGACCCGCACTGGCGGCTAACCCCCCAGCCAGCATCCAGCCGCCACTGATCGGGCTCACAGCCCTGCTGATGTTGCCGGCGTGGCGGATGTAGAGCTCCGGTGCCAATGTCACCGCTGTGGCGCCGAGGCTGGTGAACCACTCCTGCACCCGCGCCGCTTCAGCCAGCATGGCGGTGCTGGGCCTTGCTCCAGCCATTGCCAGGGCGTCGGCTTCGGCGGCATCCACGGCAAACAGCAGGGCGTTCCAGAGCAGGCGGTCATCGGGCAGTCGGGCGATGTTGGCCTTGTCGAGCAGCACGCCGGCCTGCTCGAGGGAAAACGGCAGCCCCCTGAAGGCGTGGAAGGCCACCGACAGGGCTGGAGAGCGCACGTCGATGTAGTCGCTGCCGAGAAAGAACTGCCTTGGCTGGCTGCTGCCCTCCCCCATGTCGGCCCGGAGGCGGGCGGCCCTGGCCCGATCCCCTCCGGCAGCACTGAGCAGCCAACCCTGAGCCTCCGTGTCGGCAGGGTTGAGGAAGCGGCGGTGGTAAGCCGCCTCGATCTGCCCGAGGCGGGCCGGGCTCAGACCGCGGGTCTCGAACACCACGGTCACCGCCAGCTCCGCATCGGGCAGCCCGAAGCTGGCGAAGCCAGGCCGCCAGGCCGCCCCGGCCGCCCTGGCCAGCTGGGCATTCACGGTGGCGTCGATGAACTGGCTGGCGGCAAAACGCCCGCCATTGCCGAGTTCCACCGCCTCCAGCCGATTCCCCTGCAACCGGGTGCCCACTAGCGCAGCAGCGGAGAGCAGGTCGACGCCGGCGCCTCGCCGCAGCCTCTCGAGGGCGGCGCTGGCCCGCTCTGGATCGAGCGCGATCGTGCCGACGCCGGCTTCCCGCAGAAACTCCGCGTACAGGGCCGGAGGATCGCCGAAGGTGGGCAGCCCGAGCCGCTGGCGCACGGGCGCCGGGATCTGGCTGCGGTCGAGGTATGCCAACCGGCCCCGCACCAGATGCCCTCCCAGCCCCTGCCCCACAGGACCTGGCGAGAGCAGCAGCACCCGCGGCGGTTGGCCCCGGCGGCGCTGCTCCCGGGCTGCCGCCACTGCGGCCAGCACCCCAGGCACCTCATCCCCGAAGACGATCAGGTCGTAGCGGCGCTCCGCCATCAGCCCACCAGTTCCAGGGCGCGCAGGGTGAGCGGTCCGGCGATGCCATCCACCAGCAGTCCGCTCGCCCCCTGCAGGGTGCGCACGGCCAGTTCCGTACGGGGGCCGAACACGCCATCGAAACGGCCATCGGCATCCTGGAGCCGCACCTGGGTCTCCCGCTCCAGCGCCCCCTGCAGTGCCGTCACATCGTCCCCGCGCTGGCGCGGGCTCTGCAGCCGCAATAGTCGCTGCAGGCCAAGGGAGAAGCGGGTGCGCAGGCCCACAACCCCATCAACCACCAGGTCACTGCGACCCTGCCATTGCCGCACGGCGGCCTCGGTGAGCGCACCGAAGCTGCCATCCACCACCAGCTGGGCCCCCGCCCGGTTGAGTGCCCGCTGCAGCGCACTCACATCGGAGCCAACCAGCAGGGGGGTGGTGAGCCTCAGGTTGCGCACCACCACCTGCTGATCACCGCTGGGCAGGCTTTGCAAGCTGGGGCGGGGAGCTGCGGGCGAGAGAGGGCGCAGTTCGCCTGCGCTGGCGTCATAGGCCACCTGCAGCAGGTCGGCCATGCGGAACACCCCCTGCACCGCACCGAGCCGGGGGGAAAACCCTGGGTTGGCCAGCAGCGAGATGCGGCTGCCCTCGATGGCGCGGTGAAACACCTCTGCCACGATGCGGCCGCCCACAGCTCCCAGCCGCCCCGTGCCGGGTTGGCCGTTGATCAGATTGAGCGAGGCCTCCCGCAACACGTAGAACCACAGGGGCGTGTGGGTGGCGAGGAAATCCTGCTGGGCCGGGCTAAGGGTGCCGAATTCCGTACCGAGGATCTCGGTACGGCTGAGGGGCGTGATCTGCTCACCGCTGCGGCCAACGCCCACCAGGGCGGCGTTGATCGCTGCCACCAGTTCCTGCCCCGTCGCCAGCGACACCATCCGGCCACGCAGGAGGTTGCGGAAGGCCAGGTTGCGGCGCTTGTCGTCGCGTGGGATCTGGGGGCCGGCGGGATTGCGGGCACCGAACGATCCCAGCGGCAGGTTCTTGAGGGGATCGGTGAGACGGATGTCCAGGGGGCGGGCGAAATTGACGGCGGTTTCCGGCGCCAGTTCCGGCACCCCAGCCTCCACGAAGTCGAACAGGCGCGTCCAGTCGGCGATCCAGTTGCTTGGCAGGCGTTCGAACTCTCCATCAAGCGGGTTGTCCGGATCGGGCGTGGGCGAAAGGTTGCCGCTGGTTCCGGAGAAGATGAACAGATTGAAGAGCGTGCCAAAGTCACCGATATCACCTTCAGGCGAGAAGAAGGCGTTCCAGTCGTAAACATCTCGGATCATAGAGTGGCCGAGCCGAAAGGCGCCCACGGAGAACTCCAGCGGCATGGTGGGGAATCCCTGGGCCTGGCGCTCAAACAGCACCCGCCCGCGGCGGAACACGTCATGGACGATGGCCGGGTCGACGATGCGCGGCAGGTAGTCGTGCACGAGCAGCCACTGGTAGTGGAGGGTCACGCTTTCGCGTGCCCGCTCGAACAGCTGGGCGCTGGGGGTGCCGGCAGCGCTGAGACGCTCGCACACCCGGTTGTGAAAGCGGATGAAGGCCAGGTGGGTCTGGGCCACCGCCAGGTTTTCATCGTTGCGCTGATCGGGGATGTGGGCCTTGCGGGCATCGGTGGGTTCACTGGCCAGGCTGCCCAACCTGGGCAAGTCGAAGCCTCGAAGATCGCGGTTATCTTTGTCATTGAAGTTGGAAGCCTTTGTGCTTCCCACGCGCAGACGAATGCGATCCGTCTCATAGAATTCAGGGTTGATTGCAGGCCCTGCGCCGTAGAGGGAATCCAGATCCAGGGCCGGGCTGCGGCCCTGCTCCAGCTGCTCTGGCGTTACTCCTACCGTTCCAAATGTGAGGTTCTTGGTGACATCACGGGTCAGGTCATGATCCAAGAACTGCCCCAGGTACGTATAGCCAGCGGGGATGTGGCTGTCACCATCCGGGGCCTGGGACGTCATCACCTCGGCTACGGCCTCAAGCAGCTCCTCATCGGGCAGAGGGCTGGTGGTGTTAACGATTTCTGAGAAGCGGAACATCCGCTCCATCTCCGATGCCGTGGCAGCACGCCTGGTTGTGGCCTCTCCGGTGGCAGCGGTGGCGGCAGCAATCGGTCCGCGTACTTCCGGAGCTGTGCCTTGGGCACTTGGGGCTAGGAAGAAAAACTCTCTGTTGTGCCGCTCCATTTTTATACGCATGATGTGGGAACACCATAGAAATAAGAAGGCCAATACCCAGAAGGGGGTAAGCCTAGTTATCTTTTTATGATTTCATTTAGAAGTGTAATCTCGGTTGCAACTAGATCGATCGCATTCGCTTACATCGATGATTCTTGATGGTTTCTCGCGTGAGATATTTGTCTTTTATTTGTGCAGTCGCATAAATAATAACGAATAAGGCAAGGCTAGGTTGACTATATGATCCCGCATTAAAAGAGGTCTTGGCCGCCTTGGCGGTGAGGGGGCGGGTAATCGCCGGCCATTGATCTCTCCAGGCTCCCACCAATGAGTAAGCGCCGCACCCACAGTCCCGAGTTCAAGGCAAGGGTCGCCATGGAGGCGATCAGTGGCCCCGAGTCAATCCAGGAGATCGCCACCAATCACAACATACAGGTGAGCCAGTGGAAGCGGCAGCTGCTGGAGGGCGCCAGCGAGCTGGTCACCAGAGTCAAGAAGAGCAAAGTTTTGGATGCCATGCTTCAGACACTTCAGATTGGATAGAGAACGCCTAACGCTCCAGATCAGCGGCGGGCAGGTGGATTTGCGTATAGCAAGCTTTATGGCTCCCGGCCGCTGGATCTTGATGTTAGGTGTTATGGATCTAGAGATAGGCTTTGCTCTACAGGCCTCGATAAGAAAGAAGATTAGAGTGCTTGCTGGAACTCCCTAAACCACTCGGCTTCAAAAGTGCTCAAAAGATATTCGGGGAGGCGAAGCTCCCGAAGGGCGTCCAAAACAATGTCAAGCTCCTGTTCAAAGTCAATAACGCTACGCAGCTTCATAGATATCTGAAAGGGCAGCCCATACTCATCAATAGCCATCATTGACTTGGGCAAAAAGAGTGCCTCAAGGGAGTTGGCGTATGGCATGAGATTCCCAGTGGACAATCCCATACCTCCGAGCACGTGCATGTGGATCTCTTGGATGGCCTTTAAGCCGCGCGGGACCCAGTGCTGACACCACCTGCTTGTAAAGTCAAGTGCGTTTTGGACGGCAGTATCGGGATTAAGCCGGTACCGAGGATCTGGGTTGTTGATGTCGAAAGATGCAAGCCAAGCAATACCCTCAAAATCAGGCATGCGACCTAACTTGAATGCTAACTGACGCGGAGAGTTAACTGCGCTACCTCTGGGTCGGTCAAAATGCTGCCAGAGTAAATTTGAGACCTCATTCAACTGATCAAACGTCGGAAGGAACTGCCAAAGGAATGCTTCAGAGTAAAACTCAGGACGAGCGGCGATGGTCTGCGCTAGTTTGACTAGTTGTTCAACAGGAAAGCCCGGCAGTGCCCGAGCAACCTCACGAGGTAGAAGGTCTACGTCGAGTGCTTCGTCAACGCGCCGACGAGAATTCTCGGATAGGTCTTCATAGTCAAGCTGTACGAGGAGATCTGTTGGCGCATCATCAGACTGTGTAAAGGCTGGTATGTCGACCGAAGGAAGATCGTTTACTGGTGGGTCGCTGAAAGTGTATACATGACCAACGAAGTGTTGAAACATGCGACCAGACCGCCCCTTAATATTTGCATAGGTAAAGAAATCGAGCTGGCGAAGTCCAATCCTATTGTCAAATACCACAACGTTTCTCGCCGCAGTGTTGACTCCCTCGATCAAAGTGCTGGTGCAGACTAAGAGAGGAAGTGCTCGTTCATTGAATCGGCGGACAACGAACTGAGCTAGGGCTCTTGGGATCCGACCGTGGTGAAGGCCTAGACCAAGTTGGAGCCCCTTTGCGAAGGTCCAGTCAGGGTCGAAGTGTGAGGCTACCCACTCGTACGCCTTAACGAGGAAAGAAGACGAATCACTAGGTGGAGAGTGTGCAGCCGCAAATGCCTCTGCAATCAGAAGTGCCGATGCTGGTGACTTTGAATAGATTACAGTTGGGCCTTGGAGCGTATCAACGAGATTGAGAAGAGTTGCCATGGGATCTTTGCCAGGCACTACACGGTGCACTTCAGTCACTACTGTCTGAAATGTCGTTCTCTCGAAGGCAAGCGACACTTGGGAAGGTAGCGCCACACGAAGCGCAGCGATATTGGGGCCTAGAAGATAGAAATGGCAGCCTCGCTTTGCGTAGTAGTAAAACACTTGATTAAGGAGGGCAAATCTCGCATCACCTTGATCGGGGCTGAGCTTGTAAAACTCATCTAAAACCAGGAACTCAGCGTCAATCTGGGTCTCGTTGCCAACAATTCTTTCTTGAGTGAGCACGAAAAGATTTCTTTCGCCTCGAGCCTGTGATGGGTGAGTGATAATCTTATAAAGCTGCCGGAACCGGGCAGTAAGGCGACGCCGAGTCTCATCGATCAGAGCGATTGTTGGTACAACAATGAGTACATTCGCTGGCTCCAGCGCTGCGATCGCTGCGTCTACGAGGAGACTCTTGCCGAAGCTTGTAGGCGCACTTAAAATTAAGTTCTCACGGCGGACTAGCTTGCGAAGGAGCCTTGCCTGTTCGCGGTGCATCACGTAATCGCCATCCGGTAGAGATGCCCGATTCACTTCTATGGCTATCAGATCCGACGTAGGTAGGCCAGCTCGTTCTACGTATGGATAAAGGCCGACGAGACGCGCGAGATCACTGAGCAGAGGAGCGAACGCCGCCAACTCATCGATGCGCTCAAACGCTCGAATAGTCATTTCACGCACCACTTCCTCGCTGCTGGAGGCTGGCAGGAGCTCAAGACACCTCATCACTTCGGCCGATCGCTCACGGCACTCGCGAGGTTCAGAAAGGATACGGCGTAGTTCGCTGACTTCCACTAGAACTCCTGAAGCTCAAAGAGACGCTGGTGCAGCAGATCGAGTATGGGCTTCTTCTCCGCCAGCGGAATTAGTATGAGAATGATGCTGAGTTGTTCGGGTAAAGCCTTGCCTGAAAATGTGGCATGATGACCCCTCAGTTCTTCTTCAAGAGCACGAGAAAATTCTTCTGATACTGCCGAAGCTCCTGCCACTGTCGGGCTTTCGTAGGTCAGCAAAACAGGGACACGGATTCTGTCAAACACTTGGTCTAGAGATACTTCTGGGTCAAGGAGGGCTTTAAGCCGATCTTCATGTGGCCAAGCAGGGTCGATTTTGTTCCGGACGAAGTGGAATTCATTGCGTAGGTAAGCTCGTTGCGCATGTGCCTCCAGCTCTTTCACGACGGCATTAATCGCCGATCCGATAGAACTGTAGAATTTAACTTCTCCGAGCCAAAGCTCAAGGTCATCTTCTGTCACCACTACGTGGACTGCGTCAAAGCCTTTGACTGTCTCATTAGGCCCGTCCTTGTAGTAGAGCTTGCTAATGGCAGGAACTGTGTCAAAGTGGCGGGTAAGCACTACGTGCAGGAGCAGTTCACCGAACTCGCCTCGTTTACCGTACTTTTCAGTTTGGTATACAGTCCTAGCCGCTTCAGCAAGGAGGCGCAGTGCATTGTCATGGTCAAGTGCAGCCTTTTCTGAGGCAGTGAGTGCAAAGTCTGGCAATGCCCGGATGAGCGCCTTGACCAAGTCGGTATAACGCCAGACCCCACTCTCATACCCAACATGAAATCCTGCGAGTGGAGGGCTCGCTGTCGAGTCGCAAAGCACGCAGCCAAGGAGAGAATGCGGTGAGAGGACGATATCCATGGAATGACTCTAGAAGCCCAGCTCGCAAACATGCGCTGACGGGAAAACACGGGCGCCGATACGACCACCACCATACCTAAAAGTGAATAGGAAGGATGGCACCTAACGCTCACCTTGACGGTTCGGCTGGAGACGCGCTCGGCGCGGCTTCAGACGATACCTGTCGAAGGTGTTGTTCGGCCAACTCCATTTTGATCAGATCATCTCGCCACGCCCTGACAGGAGCCAACAGGCTTGAGAAGCGGACTTCGGCGGGAGTCAGAAGCTCCGTCAGCACCCCAGAGATGGGGTAATCAACATCGCAGGAGTAGCCGACCTCTTCGAACAGGGCATCGACCGCTGCTCTGCGCTTCTCTCCACCCTCTAGAACCCATTCTTCTCTGTGCTTCCAGAAGTTCGCAACGGCATTCAAGATTGCGATTTTCGAGACGCCCGATGTGGTCTTCGGACCAAGGTGGAAAGTCTCATGCTTCCTTCGTCCCGCCCATGCTGCCGTTTCGGTAAGGTATGTCTGCAATGCCACCACGCCAAACCCCGACAGGTACTCCATCTGGTCAAAGTATCCAGCCGAGTCGGGATCCCTGCACTCGACCGACCGGTCGCAGAGATCAGATAGCTTCTGGTCCAAGAACCCGTACAGATCGGCAAGAAGGTCGAGTTCTGGGTCGATGACGTCTTTGTCGAGGAAGATGATCATTTTCAATCAGCCGAACAACTATTTGGGCGGACCCGCCTAAGTCCCCCCGGGCTCCTCGGTTGTCCGCCCAAGCCGCTGCCGATTGGGGAAGGAGTGGTTGAAATGGGCCTGGTTGCAGGATGTCCCGCGTTGTGGCGTGAGTGCCGGAGCATCTTAGGCGGATCCGCCTAAGACGTGTACGTTGTGTTACAGAGTGTCCGCTGGGCTGCTGATGCCGAAGGGGCCGCGGTTGAGCACGTGGGTGTAGATCATTGTGGTTCGGATGTCGCTGTGGCCGAGCAGCTCCTGAATCGTGCGGATGTCATGCCCCCGCTCCAGGAGATGGGTGGCAAAGGAATGGCGGAAGCTGTGGGAGGTGGCGGGTTTCCTGATTTCTGCCGCAATCACGGCGCGACGAATCGCTTTTTGCACCAGGCTCGGATCCAGGTGATGCCGGCCCTGCTCGCCGGTTTCGTCGTTGCGCCAGCGCTGGTGCTGGGGGAACACCCACTGCCAGTTCCACTCCCTGTCGGCATGACGGTATTTCCGGTGGAGCGCTCCGGGTAGTAGCACCCGTCCGTACCCGTCGGCCAGGTCTTTCTCGTGCAGCTGTTTCACTTTCCGCAGCTGCTCTCGCAGCCGCTCTCCTACGCCTATGGGAAGCATCGTGCGCCGATCCTTGCCGCCCTTTCCGTCGCGCACACTGAGCTCGCGCCGCTCGAAATCCAGATCCTTCACCCGCAGCCGCAGCGCTTCCATCAAGCGCAGCCCACTGCCGTACAACACTTCGCTCACCAGCGCTTCTACACCATCTATCCGTTCCAGCACCGCCCGCACCTCCCCCGGGGTGAGCACCACGGGTAGCCGTCGCTTCTGTCTGGCTCGCACCACCCCTTCCAGATCCAGATCCCGCTCCAGCAGCTCCCGGTACAGAAACAGCAGCGCCGCCAGGGCCTGGTTCTGGGTGGAGGCACTCACGTTCCCCTCCACCGCCAGATGGGTGAGAAAGGCGTTCACCTCCTCACTGCCCATCTCCCGCGGATGGCGCCGGTGGTGAAACCGCAGGAAGCGGCGCAGCCACTGCTCGTAGGTCTCCACCGTGCGATGTGAGTAATGGCGAGCCTGCAGCTCCTCCCGGTAGCGCTGGATCAGCCCGGGTGGGCGCGGCGGGTTCTGCATGGGTGCTCCCCGGATCACCTCCACAGAGTTGCCCCTGCGTGGTCTCCACGCCTTCACCGACCGGGTACGGGTCATCGACAGGCCCTGGCGCCGCAGGAGCACCAGGGTTCCCTGCTCTGAGCGGCGGCCGGCGTCGCGGGATGATCGGGGTCTGAGCCGCCCCCGCCCATGCTGCGCATCGCCCATCGCCTCGAAGCCCAGCTGCGCGCGGCGATGGAGCGGGCCCTGCCGGAGGCGGCCCAGCCCCTCGATCCCCAGCTGGCACCGGCCAGCAAGCCGGAGTTCGGCGACTTCCAGGCCAATGGCGCCCTGCCCCTGGCCAAGCCCCTGGGGCAGCCGCCCCGCCAGATCGCCCAGGCGATCGTGGAGCAGCTGGCGGCCGATCCGGCCTTTTCCGAGCTCTGCCTGGAGCCGGTGATCGCCGGCCCCGGCTTCATCAACCTCACCCTGCGGCCCGAGCGGCTCACGGCCGAGGTGGCGGAACGGCTCGCGGATCCGCGCCTGGGGGTGCCCACTGCCGCCCAGGACGCGGGGGGCCAGCCGCCGGCGCCGGTGATCGTGGACTTCTCCAGCCCCAACATCGCCAAGGAGATGCACGTGGGGCACCTGCGCTCCACGATCATCGGCGACTGCCTGGCGCGGGTGCTGGAGTTTCGCGGCCACCCGGTGCTGCGCCTCAACCACGTGGGCGACTGGGGCACCCAGTTCGGCATGTTGATCACCCACCTCAAGCAGGTGGCGCCCGCGGCCCTGGAAACGGCCGATGCAGTGGATCTGGGCGATCTGGTGGCCTTCTACCGCCAGGCCAAGGCCCGCTTCGACGACGACGAGGCCTTCCAGGCCACTGCCCGGGAGGAGGTGGTGAAGCTGCAGGGCGGCGATCCGCTGTCGCTCAGGGCCTGGGGGCTGCTCTGCGACCAGAGCCGGCGCGAGTTCCAGAAGATCTACGACCGGCTGGAGATCGCCCTCAGCGAGCGCGGCGAATCCTTCTACAACCCCTACCTGCAGGCGGTGGTCGACGACCTCAAGGCCGCCGGCCTGCTGGTGGTCGATGACGGAGCCGGTTGCGTGTTTCTGGAGGGGGTGAGCGGCAAGGACGGCCAGCCGTTGCCCCTGATCGTGCAGAAGAGCGATGGCGGCTTCAACTACGCCACCACCGACCTGGCCGCGATCCGCTACCGCTTCGCGCCGGTCCCGCAGGGTGATGGCGCCGGCCGGGTGATCTACGTCACCGACGCCGGCCAGGCCAGCCACTTCGCCGGCGTGTTCCAGGTGGCCCGCCGTGCCGGCTGGATCCCCGAGGGCGCCAGTGTGGAGCACGTGCCCTTCGGTCTGGTGCAGGGCGAGGACGGCAAGAAGCTCAAGACCCGCGCCGGCGACACCGTGCGCCTGCGCGACCTGCTCGATGAGGCGGTGGAGCGGGCCGAGGCCGACCTGCGCCGCCGTCTGGCCGAGGAAGACCGCAGTGAAGACGAAGCCTTCATCCAGCAGGTGGCCACCACCGTGGGCCTGGCAGCGGTGAAGTACGCCGACCTCTCCACCAACCGGATCACCAACTACCAGTTCAGCTTTGACCGCATGCTGGCGCTCACCGGCAACACGGCGCCCTATCTGCTCTACGCCGTGGTGCGCATTGCCGGCATCGCCCGCAAGGGCGGTGATCTGGAGGGGGCCGGATCGGCTGCTGCTGGCGATGGGGCTGGGGCTTCGGGGGGGCTCTCCTTCAGCGAGCCCCAGGAGTGGGCACTGATTCGTGAGCTGCTCAAGCTCGATGGTGTGATCGCCGAGGTGGAGGCCGAGCTGCTGCCCAACCGCCTCTGCAGCTACCTGTTCGAGCTCTCCCAGGTGTTCAACCGCTTCTACGACCAGGTGCCGGTGCTCAAGGCCGACCAGCCGGCCCGCCGTTCCCGGCTGGCGCTCTGCCGCCTCACCGCCGACACCCTCAGGCTGGGCCTGGGTCTGCTGGGGATTCCGGCCCTGGAGCGGATGTGAGCGGCAGCAGCAGGTCGGCGAGCTGCAGATCAGGGCGGCGCAGCAGGGCGAACAGGGTGCCGGCGTTTCCGCGGCAGATGCGCAGGTCCTGATCCAGCACGGTGATGTCCAGCCAGGCTGCAAAGGATTGCTGCACCGTGCGCAGCAGCTGCAGCCGCCTGCCCCCCAGCGGCGGCCCCAGCCAGCCGCCGCGCTGGAAGCGCACCTCCACCCGCTGGTTGTTCTCCACGGAAATCGCTGCCTCCACGGCGATGCCCGCCAGGGGTGCCAGGCCCCCCGGCAGCCGCAGCAGGTTCATCCCCCGCCCCTGGGAGGGGGCCAGCAGCTGCAGGTTCTCCAGCCAGGGCCCCACCGCCAGATAGGGCTGGCGGCTGCTGCTCCAGCGCAGTTCCCACACCCCCTCCAGCAGCTCCAGGGCGCCGGGAGCGGCCAGGTCGGCGGGCTGGCTGCGCTCCAGCTCCTGGCAGAGCTTGCTCACCCGCTCGCCCTGGCGGCTGGCCGCCCCGCGGGGCTCCTGGCGCAGCAGGGCCAGCAGTTCGGTTCGAGCCTGGGTGTCCATGGGCGTGTTCAGCTCAACCAGTTGATGAAGCGCTGGATGATCAGCGAGTTGCTGATGTCCACGAAGAAGCCCGACACCAGCGGCAGGATCAGGAAGGCCTTGGGCGCGGGGGTGTAGCGCTGGGTCACGGCCGCCATGTTGGCCATGGCCGTGGGGGTGGCCCCGAGGGCGAAGCCGCCGAAACCGGCGCAGAGCACGGCCGCCTGGTAGTCGCGGCCCATCAGCCGGAACACCACCACCAAGGCGTAGGCGAAGGCCACCAGGAACTGCACCGCCAGGATCAGCAGCAGCGGACCACCCAGCCCCTGCAGGGTCCAGAGCTGCAGGCTCATCAGCGACATCGCCAGGAACACCCCCAGCGCCACGTCCGACACCACCGCCAGGGCCGAGCTGTGGGCCGGCCAGGGGATGGGCGCCAGCCGCGGCAGGGTGTTGGTGAGCAGGATGCCGGCGAACAGGGCGCACACGAACAGGGGCAGGCTGCGGCCCAGGGCCTCCAGGGCGGTGTAGAGCAGTTGGCCCAGGCCCAGGCACATGTTCAGCCAGAACAGGGTGGCCAGCAGCTGGAAGCTGGTGATCGGCGGGCCGGGCCGGGCCGTTTCAGCCATCGGATCGCGCAGGTCTTCCGGGCTGGCCTGTTGCTCCGGGGCGGGCAGCCGGCGGATCAGGATCCGGGCGAGCGGCCCGCCCATCAGCGCCGAGAGGATCAGGCCGAAGGTGGCGCTGGCCGTGCCGATCTCCACGGCGCTCTGCACCCCGTGCAGCTCGGCGAAGCGCGGCCCCCAGGCGATCGCCGTGCCGTGGCCCCCCACCAGCGACACCGAACCCGTGAGCAGGCCCACCAGCGGATCGAGCCCCAGCAGGCTGGCCATCGCCACCCCCGTGAGGTTCTGGATGGCGATGTACACCACCGTGGCGGCCAGCAGGATCAGCAGCGGCCAGCCGCCGGCCCGCAGGGTGCGGATGTCGGCATTGAGGCCGATGCCGGCGAAGAAATAGAGCAGCAGGAAATCGCGCACGGCCAGGTTGAAACCCAGCTCCAGGCCGCTCACGGCGTGCAGCCCGCCCACCAGCAGGCTCACCAGCAGGCCGCTGGCCACGGGCTCCGGGATGTTGAAGCTGCGCAGCACGCGCAGGCGGCGGTGCAGCAGCTTGCCCGCCGCCAGCACCATGATCGCGATGTTGAAGCTGGCGAACGCGCCGATCTCGATCTGCTGCATTCCTGCCGCCTGCTGCCCTGGTCGTGCGGTCGACCCTAGGGGGAGTCAGCAGCGGTGTCCTGGCTGGGTCGGGAGTCGAACAGATTCAGCCCCAGCCGCTCCGAGAGGAACTGGGCGGTGAGCTGGCCGCGCACGCTGTTGCCCGCCTCATCCAGCGGCGGCGACCAGCTGGCCAGCGCCCCCTTGCCCGGCGCCACGGTGATCATCCCGCCCGACACGCCGCTCTTGCCCGGCAGGCCGATCTGATAGAGCCAGTCTCCGGAGGTCTCGTACAGCCCGGCGGTGACCATCACCGCCAGCACCCGCCGGCAGATCAGCGGCGCAATCACCTGCTCACCGCTGCGGGGTTGGCGGCCGCCATTGGCCAGGGTGCAAGCCATCAGCGCCAGGTCCTCGGCCGTCACCAGCAGGGCGCACTGGCGGGTGTAGAGGTCGATCGCCGTGGCCGGATCGCTCCAGAGTTGCTGGTGGGCGCTGAGCAGGCTGGCGATCCCCTCGTTGCCGGCGTTGGTGGCCTGCTCGGAGCGGTACACCGCCTCATCCAGCGCGAGCCGGCGGCCGGCGAAGCGCGACAGGCCCTCCTCAATGAACCGCCACTGGGCCGCGGCGTCCGCGCCGGGCACCAGGCTGGTGGTGGCGATCGCGCCGGCGTTCACCATCGGGTTGGAGAGCCCCTCCACCGTGCGCTCCACCGCCAGCACCGAGTTGAACGGCAGCCCCGTGCTGTTCACCCCCAGGGCGTCGCGGGCCAGCTGCTCACCGATCGCCTCGCACACCAGGGCGAACAGGAACGGCTTCGACAGGCTCTGGATGCTGAACGGCACCGCCCAGTCGCCGGCGTGGAAGGTGGCACCGTTCGTGGCGGCCACAGTGATGCCGAAGCTCGCCGGCGAGGCGGCCGCCAGGGCGGGGATGTAGGTGGCCAGCTCGCCTTGCGCCACCGTGGCGAAGTGGGCGTGGGCCTCCTCCACCAGGCCCTGCACCACCGCCGGTGTGGGCAGCTGGCCGGTGGACACCCAGGGGGACGGGCCCGCCTCGCTGGCGGGGTTCATGACTGCTGCCAGGGCAGGGCCGGCAGGCGGTAGAGCGCCTCGCGCTGGGCGTCGCTCCAGATGTCGATCATCTCGGTGAGCATCGGGTGGTCGGCCTCCAGGCGCAGCCGCCGTTCAATCGCCAGCGTGCCGCTGGGGATCACCGCCAGCTCGAAGGGCGGCCCCACGGTGAGATTGGAGCGCTGGGTGAGCACCTGGGACATTACGCACAGCTTGGCGGCATCGTCGAGGCTGAGGTTGGTGTGGCCCACGTTGTCGAGCGGGGGCTTGCCGTATTTGCTCTCGCCGATCTGCAGATAGGGGGTTTCGCGGGTGGCCATGATCGCGTTGCCCTGGGGATAGATCAGGTAGAGCCCATGGGGCTCGCTGCCGATCTGGCCGCCGAGGATGAAGGTGGCCTGGGAGCTGGAGCCAGCGCTGCGCAGTTCCGCCTCGTTCTGCTTCTGCGCCGCCACGCTCACCCGGCCCACGTAGGCGGCGGCCTCGAACAGGTAGTCGCAGTGGCGCAGGTCGCCCCGGCTGGCTTCGCTGGCCTCGAAGCCCTGGTCGAGGTCGCGGCGGATGGTGCTCACCACCGCCTGGGTGGTGGCCAGACTGCCGGCCGCCAGCAGCACGAACAGCCGGTCCGGCCCCGGCTGGAACACGTGCATCTTGCTGTAGGTGGAGATGTAATCCACCCCGGCGTTGGTGCGGGAGTCGGAGGCCAGCACCAGCCCCTCCTCCAGCCAGTAGCCCACGCAGTAGGTCATGGTTGATCGGGCCTCGGTAGCGGGGACAGGGGAACGTCAGGCATGTTGGGGCAGGCTGTCCGTCTTGGGCAGGGCCGCCGGTTCGAGCACCGCCAGCTGGCGGCGGATGCGCCAGTGGCAGTGCTGCAGGATCTGGCGGGCCACATTGGCGCCGGTGGCCGCCTCGAAGCCACTGAAGCCCGGGTTGCTGTTGGCCTCGCACACCCGGTAGCCGTCGCCGTCGAACAGCAGGTCGATGCCGGCGATCTCCAGCCCCAGGGTCTGGGCGCAGTCGCGGGCCAGTACGTCGATCGCCTCATCCACCGGGAAGTTCTCCCCCAGGCCGCCACGGGTGATGTTGGCCTTGAAGCTGCCGTCCACGCTGCTGCGCAGCATCGCCCCCACCACCCGGCCGCCGATCACCCACACCCGCAGGTCCTGGCCTGGCCGCTCGCCGATGTACTCCTGCAGGATCAGCGACTTGCCGGCATCCAGGCTGGCCACCAGCTCCATCAGGTCGCGGAAGCTCTCCCGGTCGCGGCTGAGGTAGATCCCCTCGCCGTAGGAGCCGGCCAGCACCTTCACCACGCAGGGGAAGCCGATCTGCCGCTCCACCAGCTCGCTGTCCACCGGAAAGCGCACCAGCATCGTGCGCGGGATCGGCAGGTTGATCTGGGCCAGCAGCTGCTGGCTGTAGAGCTTGTCCTTCACCGCCTCGATCGCCCGGCTGGAATTGATCACGGGCACGCCCAGGTGCTCGAACTGGCGCAGGATCGCCAGGCTGAAGTAGCTCGTGCCGCTGCCGGTGCGGGCCAGCAGGGCGTCGGGCAGCTCCACCTCCTCCCCCCGCAGCCGGATCGAGCGGCGGCCGCCCCGGGTCACGATCAGGTCGATCTCATCGGGCGACACCAGCTCCAGGGCGATGCCGAGCACGCGGGCCTCCTCGCGGAAGCGCAGCTCCTCGTAGGCCGGGCCCGCCGGGGAGGGCTTCTGCAGGATCCAGAGCTTCATCGTTGGCAGGGGCGGAGCGGGGCTGATCACCCTCACACCTTCGACAGGGCAGCCCCGGGGCAGCGGTGATCCACGACACAACCCGGCTGCCCTCAGCTGGCCAGCGGCGCCCAGGCCATGGTGGCGTTGAACTGCTCGCACCAGATCAGCACCGAGCCCTGGCGGCTCAGATCGATCGAGGCCGGCACCTCATAGATCTGGGCGCCCTTGGCCGATTTCAGCGGTGCCAGCACGGTGTAGGTGCCGGCCTTGAGTGGATAGGCCGGCGGCTTGCTGCCCGCCAGCGGGGTGCGGGAGGGGCTCACGGCCACCTTCAGATCCGGCGCCGATTCGCTGGTGCGGAAATCCCCGCTGAACACCAGCTGGGTGCGTTTGCCTTCGCGGCGCACGCTCACGCTGCCGCTCACCGGCTTCTCGGCCTGGCGGAAGGCCTGGGGTTTCCCCGCTGTCGGGGCCTGTGGTTTCGCCACTACCGGGGCCTGGGCCGGGGCGGGAGCGCCGCCCAGGGCGACCAGCCCCAAGGCCAGGGAGCAGGCCAGGATGGTGTGGGAGGAACGCATGGTGGGGGGGGATGAACGGCCTGCGGCACGGCAGCCGTTGTGCGGGCAGCACCTGGCTCTGCGCCGGCCAGCACTGGGTGGTGCCGTGGATGTGAACCCATGATTGCCCCTCCTGGAGTGCTGGGCCGCCTGCGCCTGCCGGCCATGGCCCTTCTGGCGGGCCGGCGGCAGGTTGGCCCCGCCCCGGCTGCCCTCACCCCGCCCCAGTGCTGGCCTTGGCGCCGCCGCCCTCACTGGCCGCCGGATCGCGACCGCCGGCATCCCGCCGCTGCTCAGCGTGGGGTTGGGTTCGCTGGCATCCGCCCTGCTGCTGGGGGAGCCGCTTGATGCCCCCACCCTCGGGGTCTGAGGATCGGCAATCAGCCCGCCTGCTGCCACTGCCGCAGCAGGTCCTCCACGTCGGCTCGCCCGGGGCTGGCCAGGCGCCGCACCCGTTGGGCCTCAGCGCTGCCGCCGCTGCCGTCCGGAGCGCGGAAGCCGCTCTCCCGCAGCACCGCCTGTCCTTCCGGGCCGGTGAGGAAGGCCACGAAGCGCTTGCCCTCGCCGCCGCCGCCCACCCCCTCGCCCCGCAGCACGGCGGCCGCCAGCGTCATCTCGATCGTGGGATCAGGCACCAGCAGGCGGTAGCCCCCCGGCCTGCGCTGCTCCGCTTCGGCCGCTCGCAGCAGGGCGGTCGACTCATACACCAGGGCCACGTCGCCGTCGTTGGGGCCGGCGCTGATGAATTCCCGCAGCAGGATGTCGGTGGAGCGGGCCGGGCGGTACACGGCCCGCTTCAGTACCGCCACCGAGGCCTGCCCCGGCTGATCGCGGCTCCACAGGGCCAGCACCATCTGGCCGGAATTGGAGCGCAGCGGATCGGTGGTGCGCAGGTCAAAGCTGCCCCAGGCCGCCGGTGCCCCCAGAGCCGACCACTGCCCCGCGGCGACGGCCCGCCGCAGGGCCTCCCAGGAGAAGCGGCCGCCAGGGAACAGCCGCTCCGCCCGCTCCGGCCACACCACCGCCACCAGCAGGGTGCGGGCGATCGGGCGGGGTGGCTCCAGGAAGGGGCGGGGATCGCCCTGGGCAGCGCTGGCGGCCGCGAACGCCGCCAGCTGATCCTGGTTGGCCGGGATCAGCACCCGCGCCCGCTCGGGGCCGTCATCGAGGTTGCGGTTCACCATGTCCTGGGCGCCCTGGACCTGCCAGCGCAGATCGATGCCGGGATGGCGGCGTTCGAACAGGGGTTCGAGCCGCCCCATCGCCACGTCCAGTTCGGAGCCCACCGCCACCAGCAGGGCCTGTCGCGGGCCCGGCAGCAGCGGCGAAGCCAGGGCCAGCGACCCCGCCGCGATCGCCAGGGAGAGGAAGCGGCGACGGGTGATCGCGAACACAGCGATGGCAGATCGATGGGTGGGGACCGTAAACTAGGATGGAATCAATCAAATAAACAAGCTCAGGATAAAAGACCAGGATAATTGAGCTAATCTTTTGTTGTTTGCTCTGTCTGGCTTCTGTATGTGTTCGCTCTAGTTATTCGCTCTAGTCATTCGCTCTAGCTGTTCTCATTCGCTGATTAGACGCTCTTGGTCAGGAATTTGCCAACGTTGTCTGCTGATGCCCGCGCTTCTTTGGGGCCAGTGATTGTGCTGTTTGCGGAGTTTTGGACGGTGTGATGGCTGTTCAGTTGGTGCAATGGGCGATTCAGCCCCGCGGTGGCGGTCGGCCGCTGGCGCGTTCTGTCCCCTCGCTCGGGTTCCTGGGCAACGGCGCTGCCGGTTCAGCGGCCCTAGGGGCAGCGCTGGTGCTGGCCGGCTGTTCCGTTCTGCCGGTGGGCCCGCAGCTGGAGCTCACCATGCTGGTGGGCAGCGCCCTGGGTGACACCTGCCAGGCCTGGGCCCAGGCCATCGAGCGCAATCCACCCCGGCTGGCCGATGGCACCCAGGTGCGGCTGCGCTGCCGGGCCGCCGGCAGCGGCGATGTGGTGACGGAGATGGAGGAGCATGCCCGCTCCGTGCTCAAGGGGGGTGGCGGGGCCGACGATCCCCGCATTCCCACCTTGGTGTCGGTGGATGGGGAGATCTATCAAGACCTGCTGCGCCACCGGCTGCAGGCCCTGGCCCCCAGCCGCGACCTGATCCCCGCCCCCGCCGATGCCCCAGCCCTGGCCAGTTCGCCGATGGTGCTGATGACCACCGCACCCTTCGCCCAGGGGTTGCGGCGCCCCGATCTCTACCAGGCCTTGGCCCGCAGCCGGGACCACCGCCAGCTCGATGCCGCCGCCCCCTCCCAGCCGATCCGCTTCGTGCACACGGCCCCCACCCGCTCCAATTCCGGTCTGCAGACCCTGGTGGCGATGGTGGCGGAGGTGTCGGGCAAGCGCCCAGAGCAGCTCAGCCTCGCCGATGTGCGGGCCAGCGCCCCGGCCGTGGCCGCCATCCAGAAGCACGTGACCCGCTACGGCAGCTCCACCGATGAACTGGCCCGCACGATGCAACGCAACGGTGTGTTCTGGGCGTCGGTGGGTTCGGTCTACGAGTCGTCGGTGGTGGCGGCCAACGGCCGCCGTCAGGACGGGCAGGATCCGCTGGTGGCCGTGTATCCCCGCGCCACCTTCTCCAGCACGATGCGGGCAATCCTGCCCGCGGCGCCGTGGGTGTCGGAGCGGGAGCGGGAGGCTGCCCTGCTGCTGATCGAGCGGCTGCAGCAGCCCCAGCTGCAGCGCCTGGTGGCCGAGCAGGGGCTGCGGCCCGCCAACCCGGCGGTGCAGGCCAGTCTGGTGATGCCGGCCCGGGGAGTGGATCCGGCCGCCACCTACGACTCCCTGCGCTCGCCCCGGCCGGAGGTGGTGGGGGCGATCATCCGCCAGTGGCGCGACCTGGTGAAGAAACCCTCCCGGGTGGCCCTGGTGGTGGACAGCTCGGGATCGATGGCCGGCGACAAGCTGCCGGCGGTGCAGCGCAGCCTGCAGGCCTACCTCAGCCAGATCGGCCCCCGCGATGTGGTGGGTCTGATCGATTTCGACAGCTCGGTGCGGCAACCGGTGGTGCTGCGAGGCGGTGCGGAGGGCGCTGCAGGCAGCGGTGCCCTGATTGCCCAGTTGGTGGCCGATGGGAGCACCCGCCTGCACGATGCGGTGCTGGCTGGGCGTGACTGGCTGCGGCGCACCCGCCAGCCCGGCGAGATCCTGGCGGTGGTGGTGCTCACCGATGGCGTGGATTCCGGCTCCAGCCTGAGCCTGGATGCCTTGAGGGAGCAGTTGCGCAGCAGCGGTTTCGAGGGGAACGAGCGCATCGGCGTGTTCACGATCGGCTATGGCGGTGGCGAATACAACGCCGGTGCGCTCAGGCAGATCGCCGAGGCCAATGGCGGTGAGTTCGTGGAGGGCACGGTCGACAGCATCCGCCGCCGGATGGAAGCCCTTCAGCTGGCGTTCTGAACCGAACCTTGCGACCCATGGCGAATCCCCTTGACGATCCGATTGCCGTTGCCCTGGCAGGCCTGGTGCTGGTGTTGCTGGCCCGCTTCACCCCCCTGGGGCTGGGGCTGGCCCTGCTGGTGGCACTGCCGCTGGCCCTGGCGATCGCTGCGTTGCGAGCCCGCTGGGGTGGACGGGGCAGGCGCCTGCGCGACCGGCGGGTGGCTGCGGAGATCGATGCCGCCGAATTCCGCTGCCGGGAGCTGGCGATTCAGGCCGATCTGGTGCGCCGAGAGGCGCTGGCGCGCTTCCAGGACCCTGCCCATCTGGAGCCCCTCGGTCTGGTGCAGCTCTGCTGTGATCGCTTGAGGGATCTGCCGGGCCGGATCGCGGCCCGGCGGAAGCTGCTGGAGTCGGGCGGCGGCCAGCTCCTGCCAGTGGAGCAGCTCGAGCAACGGCTTCTGCGGGAGCAGGACGCCTGGCGCCAGGAAGCCTCCCCCACCCTGCGGCACGAGCGGCAGCGGTTGGTGGACCAGCTTCGCCGCAACCTCGATGCGGCCCGCAGCGGCCTGGATGAACGGCAGGCCCGGCTGCTGGCCCTCTCCACCAGGCTGGAGGGGATCGATGGCAGCCTGCGCCATCTGCAGGCCCAGGTGTCACGGCAATGGCCCAGCAGCGATGCCACTGACGCAGCCATGACCGAGGCGATCGCCCCCCTCGATGAGGCCCTCGACCAGATCGAGCAGTTGCTGGATGACGGGCAGCGGTGAGGGGCCGGCCCAGGGTCCATGGCCCCGTTCGGCAGCTGTCCCGCCGTCGGTTCCTGCGGTTCGGCCTTGGTGTTTCAGCCCTCACCGCTGTTGCGGCGGCCGTACTGAGCAGCTGTGCCCGCCGCCGATCCATGGCTGGATCCGGGTCCCGATCCGCTGCCACGATGCAGTCCGCTGCACCTGCCCAGCCCCCCGAGCTCAACGGCGTGCTGCTGCAGGCCTTCCACTGGTACTCCCCGGCCGATGGCGGCCACTGGCGGCGCCTGGAGCAGCAGGCCCACGCCCTGGCCCAGGCGGGCATCACGGCCCTGTGGCTGCCACCGGCGGGCAAGGGCCTGGCCGGCAGCAACGATGTGGGCTACGGCATCTATGACCCCTACGACCTGGGCGAGTTTGACCAGAAGGGCACGGTGGCCACCAAGTACGGAACCCGGGCGGAGTATCTGGCGGCCGTGGCCGCCTGCCGCTCCGAAGGCCTGCAGATCTATGCCGATGCGGTGTTCAACCACCTGATGGGGGCCGATGCCGAGGAGGACTTCAACGCCACACCCCACGATCCCCAGAACCGCTTCCAGCCCCTCGGTGACCAGCGCCCGATCCGGGGCTGGACCCATTACAGCTACCCCGCCCGCGCCGGCGCCCACTCCACCATGCAGTGGCACTGGTGGCATTTCGATGCCGTTGATTACAACAGCCTTGAGCCTGGCCTGCAGGCGGTGTGGCGGATTGAGGGCAAGGCCTTCGACGACGACGTGGACCTGGAACGTGGCAACGACGACTACCTGATGGGCTGCGATCTGGATATCGACCACCCTGAGGTGCGCGCCGCCCTCAAGCACTGGGGCTCCTGGATGCTGGACACGGTGGGGGTGGACGGTTTCCGGCTTGATGCGATCAAGCACATCAGCGGCGATTTCTTCCCCGACTGGCTCAGCCACGTGGCGGCCCATGCCGGCCGGGACCTGTTCGTGGTGGGGGAGTACTGGACCACCAACCTCGATACCCTGCGCTGGTACGCCTCCCGTAGCGCTGGCCAGATCCACCTGTTTGACGCGCCGCTGCACCACAACTTCCATCAGGCCAGCCGCCAGGGCTCGGGCTACGACCTGCGCCGCCTGCTGGACGGCACCCTGATGGGCGAGCTGCCCCAGCTGGCCGTGACGCTGGTGGAGAACCACGACACCCAGCCCCTGCAGGCCCTGGAATCGGTGGTGGAACCCTGGTTCAAGCCCCTCGCCTACGCCTTCATCCTGCTGCGGCGCGAGGGCTACCCCTGCCTGTTCCTGCCGGACTACGAGGGTGCCCGTTACCGCGACCGCGGCCGCGACGGCCAGCAGCACGACGTGGAGCTGGTGAGCCACCGCTGGATCCTCGATCGCCTGCTGGCCGCCCGCCGCGACCACGCCTACGGCGAGCAGCGCGACTGGCTTGACCACCCCAACTGCATCGGCTGGACCCGCGCCGGCACCCCCGCCCATCCCCGCGGCCTGGCGGTGCTGATGAGCAACGGCGACGCGGGCTGGAAGTGGATGGCCACGGGCCGGCCGAATGCCACGTACGTGGACATCACCGAGCACCGGCGCGAGTCGATCCGCAGCAACGGCGATGGCTGGGCCGAGTTCAGCTGCCCGGCGGGATCCCTCTCGGTGTGGGTGGAGAGCGGGGCCTGAGCGGCGGCGTTGGTGGTGGCGTGGGCGGAAGCTGGCGGGGGGAGCGTGCCTACGCTGCCCCCATTGCCTCGCCGGTCACGCCGGCCTGCTGCGTGACCGTGCCGGAAGCCCGCCCCGAGGTGGAGAGCCTGCAGGCCTACAGCGCTCCCCTGGAGGGCCGGCGCGGGATGTTGCGCCTGGATTTCAACGAGAACACCGTGGGCCCGAGCCCCCAGGTGGTGGAGGCGCTGCGGGCGATTCCGGCGGAGCAGATTGCGGTGTATCCGGAATACGACGGCCTGCGCGAAGCGTTGATCGCCAACCTCGCGGCCCAGCCTGCCGCTGGCGCAGCAGCCCAACCCCGGCCCCTGCAGCCCGAGCAGATCGGCCTGTTCAACGGCGTGGACGCCGCCATCCACGCCATCTTTCACGCCTATGGCGACCGCGGCGACACCCTGCTCACCACCAGCCCCACCTTCGGGTACTACAACCCCTGCGCCCGCATGCAGGGCATGGCGATCGCGGCGATTCCCTACCGGTTGCCGGATTTCGCCTTCCCGCTGGAGGAGATCCGCGCCGCCCTCCTGGATCCCGTTGGCACCACCTCCGCCCAGGGTCCGCCGCGCCTGTTGCTGATCTGCAACCCCAACAACCCCACCGGCACCCGCCTGGCGCCCCAGCCGATCCTGGAGCTGGCGGCGGCGGCGCCCCGCACCCTGGTGGTGGTGGATGAGCTCTATGAGGCCTTCAGCGGCGACAGCGTGCTGCCCCTGGCCGATTTCGCTTCCACCCCCAACCTGGTGGTGCTGCGCTCTCTGGCCAAGACCGCCGGCCTGGCCGGCCTGCGCATGGGCTTCGCCATCGGCGCGGCGCCCGTGATCGACCGCATCGGCCGGGTCACCGGGCCCTACGACATCAACAGCTTCGCGGTCACCGCCGCCCACGCCGCCCTGGCGGACCAGGCCTACACCGATGCCTACGTGGCCGAGGTGGGGCGCGCCCGCACCTGGCTGCTGAACCAGCTTCAATCGGCTGGCGTGCGCCACCATGCCGGCGGCGGCAACTACCTGCTGATCTGGCCTGGTCGGCCCGCCCACGATGTGGAGCAGGGTCTCCGCCGGGCCGGCATCCTGGTGCGCTCGATGGCGGGCAAGCCCCTGATCGAGGGGTCCCTGCGGGTGAGCATCGGCACCCGCGCGCAGATGGAGCGGTTCTGGCAGGTCTATCGCGAGCTGATCAACACCGCCGCTGCCTGATGGGGGACCTCAGCGCATCACCTTGATCACCGGGCCCTCGTCGAGGCTGCCGGGCAGGTTGATGCGGCTGCCGGCGCGCTGCACCGGTGTGCCGGCCATGGCGTCCAGGAACGGCTGCACGCTGCCCTGGTCGCAGTTGGCTGGAGTGGCGCCGCTCACGTACTGCACCGGGATCACCACCCGGGGCTGCAGCTCGCGCACCAGCTCGGCCGCCTCGCGGCCGTCGTACACCTTGGCGCCGCCGCCAACGCCGATGATCAGCACGTCCGGGCGGCCGAGCAGCACCTTGTCAGCCGGGCTGATGGTCGCCGCGGTGCCGCCCAGGTGGGCGAAGTTCAGGCCTCCCTGGCGCCAGCGCCAGATGGTGGCCTGGCCGAAGCGGCGGCCGCCCACCCTGTCGTGGGGCCCGCCGATCCCCTCGAAGCGCAGGCTGTCCACCTGGTAGGTGCCTGGATCCACCAGGAAGCGGCCGCTGGCCACGCCGGGGGCCCCCTCATCCAGCAGGCGGCTGCTGGCCAGGATCGCGCTGGCCCCCACCCGTGGTTCGGCCAGGCCGGCGGCGCAGCCCACGGCGCGGAAGGGATTCAGCAGCACGCTCTGGCCGCCGCCCTGGATCAGCAGCGCGCTGTGGCCGAAGCTGGTGATCGTCACCCCGCCGGCGGCCAGGGCAGGAGCGGCGGTGATCAGGCTGGCGCCGAGGGCAGTCCCCAAGGCAGTGCCCAGGGCCAGAGCCGGGCCAGGCAAGGGCAGGAGGCGCATGGCTGAGCTGGGGGAGACCAGGACGCTAGCCGGAGGCCTGGCGCAGGAAGTTGGCCAGCAGACGGTGGCCGTCCTGGGTGAGCACGCTCTCCGGATGGAACTGCACGCCCTCGATCAGCGGGTGGTCGCGGTGGCGCAGACCCATGATCGTGCCGTCCTCCAGCCAGGCGGTGATCTCCAGGCACTCCGGCAGCGACTCCCGCTCGGCGATCAGGCTGTGGTAGCGGGTGGCGGTGAGCGGGCTGGGCAGCCCGGCGAACACGCCGGCGCCGCCGTGGAACACCGGTGAGGTCTTGCCGTGCATCAGTTCCCTGGCCCGCACCACCTTGCCGCCGAACACCTGGGCAATCGACTGGTGCCCCAGGCACACGCCCAGGGTGGGGACGGTGGGGCTCAGCTCGCGCAGCACCTCCAGGCACACCCCCGACTGGTCGGGGTCGCCGGGCCCCGGCGAGATCAGGATCGCCGCCGGCTTGAGGGCGCGGATCTGATCCAGATTGAGGGCGTCGTTGCGCTCCACCCGCAGCTCGGCGGCCAGCGGGTGCTCGGCGGCCAGCTCCCCCAGGTACTGCACCAGGTTGAAGGTGAAGCTGTCGTAGTTGTCGAGAACGAGCAGCATCGCTGTTGATGGGGTGTGACCCATTCAAGGGCCCGGCGCGGCGCCCCCTCGATCACAGGCCCAGCCGTTCCAGCAGCGGCGGCACCAGCAGCAGCAGGGCGATCAGCACCGAGGCCGCCGCCGCCACCAGCACGGCGGCAGCAGCGCAGTCCTTGGCGATCCGGGCCAGGGGATGGAACTTGCGGCCGATGGCCAGGTCCACCACCGCCTCGGTGGCGGTGTTGATCAGCTCCAGCACCAGCACCGCGGCCACGGTGAGCACCAGCACCGCCAGCTGGGCCGGCGGCAGCCCCAGCGCCAGCCCCATCAGGAACACCGCCAGGCCGGTGAACACGTGGATGCGGAAGTTGCGCTGGCTGCGGAAGCCGTAGGCCAGCCCCTGGGCGGCATAGCGGAAGCTGGCGGGCAGGTCTCCAGCTACAGCCCAGGCCCCCAGCCGCGTGGAGCGCCCGCGCCCGGCAGCAACGGCCGGCAGGGCGGTGATCAGGTCTGAATTCGGCTCTGGTCTGGAAAGTGGTGGCACGAAACCCCTCCAACCTTCAAAACCTTATCCCTGTTCGCCAGGGAACACTGTGCTTTGGGTCAGTGTGTGCTGACGCGCCAGCATCGCTGCCAGGCGGGACTCGTCGGGATGGTCCCAGCCCAGCAGGTGCAACAGGCCATGGCTGGCCAGGAACAGCAGCTCCTGCTCCAGGCTGTGGCCGTGCTCAGGAGCCTGGCGGGCGGCGGTGTCCACGGAGATCACGATGTCGCCCAGCTCGAGGGGCTCAGCCCCTTGGATTTCAGCTTCGCCCGCGTCGTCCATCAGGCCTGGCGGCAGGGGCAGCGGCGGGGCCCCGTCGAGGTTGTCGTCCTGGGCGGCGAAGGCCAGGACGTCCGTGGGGCCTGCCTTGCTGCGCCAGTCGGCGTTGAGGGCGGCGATCTCCGCGTCACCCACCAGGCTCAGCCCCAGGCTGTAGGCGGGGGCCTGCAGCTCCCTGGGCAGTTCGGCGGCCAGCTGGCCCAGCCAGCTGCCCAGGAGCGCGTGCCAGGGATCCGCTCCCTCCAGGGGATCGAGCCAGGCGCCGGCGCCCTGCAGCAGCTGGGGTGCCAGCTCCGGATCGGCTGAGAAGGCCAGGTCGAGGTCGACCGCGGCGGCCTGGTGTGCGGTCGTGGAGCTGGAGTCGGCCATCTGATCTTCGATCGGATCCGGCATCGGCTCAGCCACCGGGAACCTGGGGCCGGCCCAGCCAGGCGATCAGGGTGATGAAGCCCAGGAAGCCCACGGCGGTGAGGCCGAAGTGGAAGAGGCTCTGGCGCCCCTTGCGCACCATGTTGCGCATCGCCAGCTTCACGAAGCTGGGGTTCTCACCCGGGGCCTCAGGCTGGGGGCTGGCAGGGGGCTGGGGTTGGGGGTTGGCCTGGGGTTCTTCAGTCATCGCCGGAGCCTCCGCCCACCTCCACGCCGGCGTGGAGCAGGCTCTGGATGAAGGGGTCGAGGTCGCCGTCCATCACGCCCTGCACGTCGGTGGTTTCGTGCTGGGTGCGCAGGTCCTTGACCATCTGGTACGGGTGGAACACGTAGTTGCGGATTTGGTTGCCCCAGGCCGCCTCCACGATGTCGCCGCGGATGTCGGCGATCTCGGCCGCCCGCTGCTCCTGGGCGATCACCAGCAGCTTGGCCATCAGCAGCGCCATCGCCTTCTCCTTGTTCTGGAGCTGGGAGCGCTCCTGGGTGCAGCGCACGGCCAGGCCGGTGGGGATGTGCAGGATGCGCACGGCCGTCTCCACCTTGTTCACGTTCTGGCCGCCGGCGCCGCCCGAACGGCTGGTGGTGATCTCCAGGTCCTTCTCGGGGATGTCGAGCTTCACCTCCTCCTCGATCTTGGGCATCACCTCCACGCCGGCGAAGCTCGTCTGGCGCTTGTCGTTGGCGTTGAACGGGCTGATCCGCACCAGCCGGTGGGTGCCCTTCTCGTTGCGCAGGTAGCCGTAGGCGTAGCGGCCCTCGATCTCGATCGTGCAACTCTTGATGCCCGCTTCTTCCCCTTCGCTGAGTTCGTCCACGCTCACCTTCATGCCGTGGTCTTCGGCCCAGCGCGTGTACATGCGCATCAGCATCAGCGCCCAGTCCTGGGCGTCGGTGCCGCCGGCGCCGGCGTTGATCGAAATCACGGCGCCCTCCTTGTCGTAGGGGCCGCTCAGCAGGCGCTCCAGCTCCCAGCGGTCGAGGTCGGCACGCAGTTGCTGCAGGGCGGCGTTGGATTCGGCCAGCAGGTCGGCGTCGGGTTCGAGGCCGTAGAGCTCCACGGTGGCTTCGGCGTCGGCCACGGCCGCCTGCCACCTGCCGAGCTGCTCCAGCTGGCCCTTCACCTCGTCGAGCTGGCGCATCTTGGCCTGGGCCGCCTTCTGGTCGTCCCAGAAGTCGCTCTGGGAGGCGAGCTGCTCGAGGTCCTGCTGGCGGGCTTTCAGGGCAGCTTCGTCAAAGACAGTCCTGGGCTTGGCCCAGGCGGTCGGTGAGTTCGGAGAGGTCGCGCTTGAAATCGGTGAGGTCGAGCGGCGCGCTGGCGGCCGGGGAGCCGGCGAGGCCGCTGGTGGTGGCAGTCACGGCGAGGCGACGGGCAGAGCTGGCTTGACCGTACTCAATGGAGAGTCAGTGGCGGCCGTCCAGGCGCGGCAGGGGGTTGCTCCAGTCGAGGATGGCTGCGTCAGCGGTCATCAGCTGGGCCTGATGGAGCAGGGCCGTCGCCGTGATGAAGCGATCGGCTGGGTCGGGGTGGAAGGAGGCAAGCTCCGTTGCGGTGAGTGCGATCGCCCCATCGATGGGGAGTTCCTGCAGGCCGGCCTCCAGCCAATCGGCGCGCCAGCGACTCGCCGGTGCGGCCAGTTCGATGCGGCCACGCTGCTGCAACATCGCCGCCTCCCAGAAGCTGATGCTGCTCACCACCACGCTGCCGGCATCCCAGGCGGTGCTGATGGCGGCGCGGGCCTGGGCTCCCAGGTTGGCGTCATCGCGATCCAGCCAAAGCAGCACGTGGGTGTCGAGCAGGAGCATCGCCACCCCCTAGTGAAGCGCTTGCCAGGGTTCTGCCAGAGGCGTGATCACGTCGCCCAGCAGCCTGGTCGTGGGGTGGAGGCCAAACGGTGTGGACAGGCGCTCAGGCCGGCAGGGGTGCAGCTCGGCCACGGGGGTGCCGTTCTTGGTGATCACCAACACCTCGCCGCTGCGAGCCACCTCGTCCATCAGTCCCAGGCAGCGGGCCTTGAACTGGCTGGCACTGATCTGTTGCACGCCACCCTCCGGAATCCCGAACCCATTCTAGTTGTAGACCATGGTCATGACCATGGTCTGAGTCCATCGCTGAAGCGCCACTTCTAGGATCCGGCCACCTGCTCCGAGGCTCCGCATGGCGGCGAAGGTTGAGATCTACACCTGGCGCTTCTGCCCCTTCTGCATCCGGGCCAAGGCGCTGCTCGACCGCAAGGGCGTGGCCTACACCGAGTACGCCATCGACGGCGACCACCAGGCCCGCGCCGCCATGACCGAGCGGGCCGATGGGCGCAGCAGCCTGCCCCAGATCTTCATCAACGACAGTGGCATCGGCGGCTGTGACGAGCTGCACGCCCTGGAGCGCGGCGGCCGGCTCGATCCCCTGCTGGCGGCCTGAGTGATGGCCACCCCTGCGCTGGGCGACGGTGCCCAGCTGTTCGTGATCGACCCGATCGCGCGGCTCAACCCGGCCAAGGATTCCAGCGTGGCCCTGATGCAGGCGGCCGAGCGGGCCGGCCGGCCGGTGTGGGTGTGCACCCTCGCCGATCTCAGCGCCGCCGAGCGGCCAGGGGCAGCGCCTGGCCGGGGCCATGGCGCCTGGGTGTTGGCCACCCCCGTGACCTGCGAGCCCTGGTACAGCCTGGGAGAGCCCCAGCGGTTGGCGCTGGAAGCCTTTGCCCACGTGTGGATGCGCAAGGATCCGCCGGTGGATGAGGCCTACCTCTATGCCACCCACCTGTTGGAGCTGGCCGAGCGGCACGGCGTGCGGGTGATCAACCGGCCGGCGGCCCTGCGGGCCTGGAACGAGAAGCTCAGTGCCCTGCGCTGGAACCACCTCATGGCCCCCACTCTGGTGGCCAGTCGGGTGGCGGAGCTGGCCGCCTTCACCGCGCAGCACGGCGAGGTGGTGCTCAAGCCCCTGGGTGGGCGGGCCGGCCAGGGGGTGGTGTTCGCTGCCGCTGGCACGCCTGGCCTGCGGGCCCTGCTGGAGCTGGTGACGGCGATGGAGACCCTGCCGGTGATGGTGCAGGCCTTCCTGCCGGGGGTGGCGGCCGGCGACAAGCGCATCCTGCTGGTGAACGGTGAGCCCCTGGGGGCGGTGAACCGCGTGCCCAGCGGCGGGGAGTTTCGCAGCAACCTGGCGGTGGGCGGCCAGCCCCAGGCCGCCGATCTCAGCGACGCCGAGCGGGCGATCTGCGCGGAGCTGGCCCCGGCGCTGCAGGCGGAGGGCCTGTTCTTCGTGGGCATCGACGTGATCGATGGACGTCTCAGCGAGATCAATGTCACCAGCCCTACCGGCATCCGCGAGGTGGAGCGCCTGGCGGGCATTCCCCTGGCGGATCAGACGTTGGCGCTGTTGCCCTGATCGCCAGGGGCCAGCCGGCCACCGCAGCGGTGGCAGTGGCGGGCCCTGGCCAGGTGGTGGGTCTCGGCGCACACCGGGCACCCCCGTGGCCCGGGCAGCTGCGGGCCGGAGCGGGCAGCCTGCTGGATCTCGGCGGTGATGATGCCGGTGGGCACAGCAATGATGCTGTAGCCCAGCAGCATCACCGCCGAGGCGGCGATCCGGCCCGGCACCGTGACCGGGGCCACATCGCCGTAGCCCACGGTGGTGATCGTGACGATCGCCCAGTAGATGCCCACGGGGATGCTGGTGAAGCCCCCCGCTTCGCCCTCGATCACGTACATCAGCGAGCCGATGATCACCACCAGGGTGACCATCGTGAGCAGGAACACCAGGATCTTGCGGCGGCTGGCGATCAGGGCCGCTCGCAGCAGGTTCGCCTCCCGCAGATAGAGCCCCAGCTTGAGGATCCGGAACACCCGCAGCAGCCGCAGGATGCGGATCACGGCCAGGTAGCGGCCGCGGCTGGCCCCCAGCCCCACCAGCGGCGGAATGCTGGAGAGGAAGTCCACGATCCCAAAGAAACTGCGGGCGTAGCGCAGGGGCTGCTCGGCACAGAGCAGGCGCAGCAGATATTCCAGGCTGAACAGCAGAGAGAAGCCCAGCTCCAGGGGTTCAAACAGGGCCTGGTGGCGAACCTGCAGCCGGGGATCGCTCTCCAGCACCACCAGCACCACGCTGAGCACGATGGCGATCAGCAGTCCCAGGTCGAAGTCGCGTCCGGCGCGGGTGTCGGCTTCAAAGATGATCTGCGCCAGCCGGCGGCGGCCCACCAGCTGGCGGATCAGCAGGGCCACCACCAGCACCCCCGCCAGTGGCAGGGCGATCGTCAGAGCGGCCATGGCCCGGGGGCCTGCCCCGCCGGCAGGTTCAGCTGCTGCTGCAGCACCCCGAGCTTCAACTGCACCTCCCGCAGTTCCCGCTCCACCGCCGAGCCCTGCACCAGGCCGGCGCCGGCGGTGAGTTCCAGCTGGGCACCGCGCAGGGTGCCGCTGCGGATCGCCACGCGCAGATCGGCGTCGCCGGCACTGTCGATCCAGCCGATCGGGGCCGCGTAGTGACCCCGCTCGAAGGGCTCCAGGCTGCGCAGCCAGCCCATCGCTTCACGTCGGGGCAGGCCTGCCACGGCCGGGGTGGGGTGGAGCGCCGCAGCCACGCTGAGGGGCTCCTGTGGGCCCAGGGACGCGGTGATCGGCGTGTGCAGGTGCACCAGCTGGCCATGGCGAGCCAGCCGCGGCCGGCGCGGCCGGCGGGGCTGCAGGCCTGCCCGGGCGAGCACGGCCATGATCGTCTCCACCACCAGTTCGTGCTCCAGCCGGTCCTTGGCGGAAGCCAGCAGCAGCCCGCCAGCGCCACTGGGGGCGGTGCCCGCGAGGGCGTCGCTGCGCAGCTGGCCCTGGCGCACGGTGAGCAGCCGCTCCGGGGAGGCCCCCAGCAGGGCCGTGCCGTGCTGGCGCTGCCAGAGGAAGCGGCAGCTGCCGCTCTGGTGGCGCCGCAGAGGGGCCAGCAGGGCCAGGGGGTCCGGATGGGCGCTCAGCTCCAGCTGCTGGCGCACGGCCAGCACCAGTTTCTGCAGCCGGGTCTCCTCCACCAGGGCCAGGGCCTGGCTGGCGGCCAGGCGGTAGCGCTCCTGCCAGGCGGAGCGCTGCTGCACGTGCAGCTCGGCCGTGGCGGGCCAGGCGGGGAGGCTGCCGGCCAGCACCTCCAGTTCCCGAGCCTTCTCCCAGAGCTCCTCGGCCAAGCCGCGGGCGGTGATGCTGCCCCCCAGGGGCCGCTGCAGCCGCAACCAGCAGTGCTGGCCGTGCCGGCTCAGCTGCCAGCGGGGCAGCACCACCTGCACCCCCGGCACCGCCAGGGGGTGGGCCTCCAGCGGTGCGTCGAAGAAGCCGAAGGCCAGCAGCACCCGCGGGCGGGCCAGGCGGGGTGAGGGCCGCGCCGGTGCCTGGCCCAGCCGGCCCAGGCACAGCCGGGTGAAGCGCTGGGCCAGCTCAAAGCGGCGTGGGCCGCTCAGCTCCAGGCTGTGGGCCCGGCCACTGGCGGCAATGCACAGGCCGGGGGCCCCATCCCAGAGGAAGCGGAAGCCGTCGCCATCCACCCCATCCAGGTGGGGCAGCAACCGCAGCGGATCGCAGGCCCGGAGGGGGATGGCCAGGCTGAGCAGGCCGTCCTCATCGAGCTGGCGGGCGCAGCGGTCGGCCTCGGCCAGCAGTTCCGCGAAGCCGGAGCCGGTGTGCAGCAGTTCGGCCCGGGAGGTTGCCACGACGCGCGGCTCGATTGAGCTGCTCAAATGTATGGGCCCTGCCCCGCCCGCCGCCCTTGCCCCCCACGCCTGAGCCCGAGGTCGTCGCAAGCCGTTACGCCCGCCGTCGGCTCTGGCGGGCGGCGATCAAGTGGCCGATGTATGCCGTGGCGGTGATGCCGGTGCTGCTGGCTGCCGGCTGGCGCTTCGGCCAGGGCTTGCCCGTGCGGCCTGGCCAGCTGCTGCTCTTCCTGCTGGCGGCCGTGCTGCTGCTGGCCTGGGAAAACCTGGCCAACGACGTGTTCGATGCCGAGACCGGGGTGGATGCCACCGGCAAGCCCCACTCACTGGTGAATCTCACGGGTCGGCCCGGTCGGGTGGCTGCCCTGGCCAATGGCTGCCTGCTGGCGGGACTGGCGCTGATGGCCCTGGTGGCCTGGCGCAGCAGTGGCGCCGTGCTGGCGCTGGTGCTGGCCTGCTGTGGCCTGGGTTATCTGTATCAGGGTCCGCCGTTCCGCCTCGGCTACCGGGGCCTGGGGGAGCCGCTCTGCTGGCTGGCCTTCGGTCCCCTGGCCACCGCTGCGGGCCTGCTGGCCCTCTCCCCAGCGGCCACCGCTACTGCCACCGCAACAGCCGTTCCCTGGCGGGAGGCGTTGCTGCTGGGCAGTGGGCCGGCCCTGGCCACCACCCTGGTGCTGTTCTGCTCCCACTTCCACCAGGTGGAGGAGGACGCGGCCCATGGCAAGCGCTCCCCGGTGGTGCAGCTGGGCAGCAGCCGGGCCGCCGGCCTCGTGCCCTGGTTCGTGGCCGCTGCCCTGGCGTTGCAGTGGGGGCCGCTGCTGCTGCCGGCCCACGACCAGCGCTGGCCACTCACCGCCCTGCTGGGGGCGGTGGGCCTGCCACCGGCCCGCCAGCTGATCGCCCTGCTGCGCGACCACCACCACCGGGCCGACCTGATCAGCGGCAGCAAGTTCCTGGCCCTGCGCTTTCAGGCGCTGAACGGCCTGGGCCTGGCCCTGGGCCTGGCCCTGGGGCGGTGGTGGAGCTGACCGGTGGAGCTGACTGGTGGAGCGGATGGCGGCAGCTGGCTGTGATCTGCGGCTGCAGTGGCGGCCGTTCGCGCTGCCCCTGCCCCAGCCCCTGCGCACGGCCCGGGGACTGCTGCAGGGCAAACAGGGCTGGTTGCTGCGCCTGGAGCTGCCGGGTGGCGCCGTGGGCTGGGGGGAGGCGGCGCCGCTGGACGCTGACCTGGCCCCGATCGAAGCGGCGATCGGCCGGCTCGGGGCGCGCTGCAGCCGGGCGAATCTGGAGGCCACCCTGGCCTGTGGTGCCCTGCCGCCGGCCCTGGCTTTTGCCCTGGGTGCCGCCCTGGTCGAGGGCGAGGGTCGGCCCCTGGGGCGTTGGCGGCCTGCCCCGCCCGCCGCCCATCTGCTCCCGGCTGGGCCGGCGGCCATCCCGGCGCTGACGACGGCCCTGGCCGGCCAGCAGGCGGGCGCTGGCGGCGGCCCCTGCTTCAAGTGGAAAGTGGCGGTGCATCCCGACCGCGAGGAGCGACAGCTGCTGGAGCGGTTGCTCGAGCAGCTGCCGCCCACGGCCCGGCTGCGCCTGGATGCCAATGGCGGCTGGGACCGGGCCACGGCCGCGGCCTGGGCCGGGCGCCTGGCCCGCGAGCCCCGGCTCGACTGGCTGGAGCAGCCCCTTGATTCCGCCGACGACCAGGGACTGGAGGTGCTGGCCGCCCGCTTTCCCACCGTGGCGATGGCCCTGGACGAATCGCTGCAGGCCCGGCCCGAGCTGCGCCAGCACTGGCCTGGCTGGCAGGTGCGGCGGCCCAGCCAGGAGGGCGACCCGCGGCCGCTGCTGGCCGAGCTGGAGCGGGGGCGGCCGCGGTTGATGCTCAGCACCGCCTTCGAGACGGGCATCGGCGCCCGCTGGCTGCACCATCTGGCCGCCCTGCAGGCCGATGGGCCCACGCCCGCCGCGCCGGGGCTGGCACCGGGCTGGAGCCCCCCCGGGGAGCTGGCCGCCAGCGAGCCTGAGCGGGTGTGGCGGGCGGCGGGAGCGCTGCCATGACCCCGGAGCAGATCCAGCGGGCCTGGAGCCAGGGCCGCATCCTGCCCTTGGCCGGCCCGGCTGCCCACGAGCGGCAGGCCCTGGGCGAGGCGGTCGGTCCCCGCGGGCTGGGCTGGCTGGAGTCGCGCTGGGGCCCGGGGGTGGTGCTGGGCAGCGGCGGCAGCAGCGGGGCCGGTGCCAGCGGCCGGCGCTGGTGCCTGCAGCCGCTCGCCCACCTGGAGGCCTCGGCGGCTGCCACCGGCCAGTGGCTGGGGGCCTGCGGCCTCGATCCCGGGGCCTGCGTGCATCTCAACGCCCTGCCCCTGCACCACGTGAGCGGCCTGCTGCCCCTGGTGCGCTGCCGCCAGTGGGGGGGGCTGCATCTGCGCCTCGATCCGGCCCTGCTGCGGCAGCCGGCCCAGCTCGCCGCGCTGCCCCTGCCGCCCGGCCGGCCGCTGCTGCTGGCCCTGGTGCCCACCCAGCTGCAGCGCCTGCTGGCCCAGCTCGTGGGGCTGGCCTGGCTGCAGCGCCTGGCTGTGATCTGGGTGGGCGGGGCGCCCCTCGGCGCCGAGCTGGCGGCGCAGGCCCGCCGGGCCGGCCTGCGCCTGGCCCCCTGCTACGGCGCCACCGAGACGGCGGCGATGGTGTGTGCCCTGCCGCCGGACCGCTTCCTGGCGGGCGATGGCGGATGCGGTCCCGCCCTGGCCGATGTGGATCTGCGCATCGCGCCCGGCAGCAATGCGGTGGAACTGCGCTGCGCACGCCTCAGCCCCGGCTGGCTGGCCGCTGGCGCGCTGCAGCCCCTGCCCCGCAGCGCCGCTGGCTGGTGGCGCAGCGGCGATGGGGGCTGGCTGGAGCCGGCTGGCCTGCGGCTGCTGGGCCGCCTGGACGGGGCCCTGCACAGCGGCGGCGAGACGGTGTTCCCCGAACAGCTGGAGCAGCGGCTGCTGCAGGCCGCCCGCCTGCAGGCCCTGCCGCTGCGCCGGGTGTTGCTGCTGGCCCGCGACGATCCCGAATGGGGCCAGAGCCTGGAGGCCCTGGTGTGCCCTGCCACGGACGCCAACGGCGACCAGCTGGGGCCGCAGCTGCTGACGCGCCTGGCCGGGATCTGCGCCGCCTGGGCCCCAGCCGAACGGCCGCGTCGCTGGCACCTCTGCCCCGAGCTGGCGCCTACGTCGTTGGGCAAATGGGAACGGGGCCGTTGGCGGGCCTGGCTGGATCGGCTAGAAGCGCAACAGCACTGCACGGGCGTCGGCGGCGATGGCCAATCTGTCTGAAGCGGAGATCAGCAACAGGAAGCTGGCCGCCGGCCTCACCGGGGTGTTCCTCGGGGCTTTCGGTGTGCACAAGTTTGTGCTCGGCTACACCAAGCCAGCCATCATCATGCTGGTGGTGTCCCCAGCGGGCGGTGTGGTGACCTGCGGCCTGGCCAGTTTTGTGATGGGCGTGATCGGCCTGATCGAGGGGATCATCTACCTCACCAAGACCACGGCCGAGTTCGAGGCGGAGTATCTCGATGCAGAAAAGGATTGGATTTAACGGCAGCGCTCCGGTGCTGCTGCTTGTCGCCGGTGCAGCGGCCCTCAGCTGGGGAGCGGCCTCGGCCCTTCCCCATCAAGGTTTCCACCCCCTGGCGCTGCTGGCGGCGCTGCTGCCCCTGCAACTGGCGGCCTTGCTGTTCGTGTTCCGGCGCCCTGGCTAGAGGGGCTGGATGCCCTGGCCGATGGCGGAGGCCTCCAGCCAGCGGTTGATCGCGGGTGGCAGGGGACAGCGGCGGCGGCTGGCACTGTCGATCGCCAGGTGGCGACTGAGGGCCCGGGCCGCCGGCTGCTGCTCTCTGAAAAAGCAGTACTGCAGTTCGAAGCTGCCTGGATCGAGGCGGCGGGGCTCCAGCTGGATGGCCAGCGGATCGCCCACCACCAGCGGGGCCAGGAAGTCGGCCTGGCAGTGCACCACCGGCAGCGCCACCGCCGGGGTGTGGTCGGGGCTGGGGAAGATCTCCCTGGCGGCCAGCCCGAAGCGCTCCAGACTCTCCTCGTAGGCCTGATGGCACCAGTGGAGCAGCTGCGGGAAGTGGAGCACGCCGGCAGCATCGGTGTCGCCGAAGCGCACCGTGCGGCAGAGCAGCAGCCAGCTGTTGAAATCCATGGTGATCAGCCGCTGGGGAAGGCCTGCAGTGTGAGGCGCAGCAGCCAGTAGGCCAGCAGGGCGCTGGCCGTCAGGGCCAGTGTGCCTGGGCCCATCCGGCTGGTTGCCGGGCCCAGCTTGAGCCGGGGCCACAGCCGCCGTTGCCGCTGCGCCAGCAGCGTCCAGCCCACCAGGCCGAAGGCCACCAGGGGGCCGAAGGCATGCTGCTGCAGCGAACCCTGCAGGTCTCCGCGCAGGGCCAGCTCGGTGGCCCGGGTGAGAAAGCAGGTGGGGCAGGGGATGCCGGTGAGGCTGCGCAGCGGGCAGCCCCAGCCAGGCAGGTGCGGCTGGCCACCCTTCAGCCACAGGTAGCCGGTGAGGGCGGCTGGCAACACAAATCCCGCCCGCTGAATCCGGTGCAGAAAGGGGTTCAGCGATCCAGGCTGCTCAACGATCCAGGCTGTTTACGGTCAAGGCTGTTTACGGTCAAGGCTGTTTACGGTCAAGGCTGTTTACGGTCAAGGCTGCTCAACGATCCACGGATCCCATGATCACGTCGATCGAGCCGAGGATCGCCATGATGTCGGCCACCTTGTGGCCCTTGAGGATGTGGGGCAGGATCTGCAGGTTGTTCTGATCGGCGGCCCGGATCTTGAAGCGCCAGGGGGTCACGTCGTTGTTGCCCTGGATGAACACGCCGATCTCGCCCTTGCCGGATTCCAGGCGGGTGTAGAGCTCACCATCAGGGATCTTGAAGGTGGGTGCCACTTTCTTGGCCACGTATTGATAATCGAAGCCGGCGAATTCGCTGCCCTTGCCCTCAGCCATGCGCCGGGCCTCCAGGTTTTCGGTGGGGCCGCCGGGGATCATGGCGCAGGCCTGGCGCAGGATCTTCAGCGATTCGCGCATCTCCTGCACGCGCACGCGGTAGCGGGCGAAGCAATCGCCTTCTTTTTCGCAGACCACGGCCCAGTCGAAGTCGTCGTAGCACTCGTAGTGGTCCACCTTGCGCAGGTCCCAGGGCACGCCGGAGGCGCGCAGCATCGGCCCTGAGAGGCTCCAGTTGATCGCCATCTCCCGGCTGATGACACCCAGCCCTTCGATGCGGCGGCGGAAGATCGGATTGTTGGTGATCAGCTTCTCGTATTCATCGATCTTCGGACCGAACCAGTCGCAGAAGTCGAGGCATTTCTCCAGCCAGCCGTAGGGCAGATCGGCTGCCACACCACCGATGCGGAAGTAGTTGTTGTTGATCAGCCGCTGGCCGGTGGCCGCTTCCCAGAGGTCGTAGATCATCTCCCGCTCGCGGAAGATGTAGAAGAAGGGCGTCTGGGCACCCACGTCGGCCAGGAATGGGCCAAGCCAGAGCAGGTGGTTGGCGATGCGGTTGAGTTCCAGCATCAGCACGCGGATGTAGCTGGCGCGCTTCGGCACCGGCACATCGGCCAGGCGCTCCGGCGCGTTCACCACGATCGCCTCGTAGAACATGCCGGCCGCATAGTCCATGCGGCTCACGTAAGGCACGAACATCACGTTCGTGCGGTTCTCGGCGATCTTCTCCATGCCGCGGTGCAGGTAGCCGATCACCGGCTCGCAGTCCACCACGTCCTCGCCGTCGAGGGTCACCACCAGCCGCAGCACCCCGTGCATGGAGGGGTGGTGCGGCCCGAAGTTCACCACCATCGGCTCCGTGCGCGTCTCCAGCTGCGTCATGGGGGCCGAGGGGGCAGGCTTTGACGGGGATCTTAGGAAGCCAGGGCGTCGGCAACGTCGGTGGCGGCTAAGTCGTCGCCTTTGAACAGCAAGGGGGCGTTGAGGGCCCGGGCCAGGCCGTAGCTGAAGCAGTCGCCCAGGTTGAGCCCGGCCCGGTGGCGCCCCTTGCCGTAGCGGCGCCAGCACTCCAGGGCCCAGTGCAGTTGGTGTTGGTCAAATGGCATCACCTCAACCCTCAGCGCCAGCAACAGCTGCTCCACCTCGGTGGCTTCGATGCTGTGCCGCTCGTTTTCTGCCACCATTCCCAGCTCCAGGCGGGATGCGGCGCTGAGATGCACGACGGTTGCCCGTGTCGCTGCATCGAGCAGGGCCTCGGCATCGCTCTCCTGCAGCAACAGGCCCATCAACGCCGAGGTGTCGATCACGATCGCGGTCACACCGGCAGTCCGTGCTCGTCGTACAGCGCGTCCTGGAGCTCCTGGCTGGTGCGGCCCTGCCATTCGGGGCGGGCGCTGGTGCGGGCACAGATGGCTCGAATGGCCGCTTTTCTGGCTTCGATGGCCTCAGGGCCTTCCGGGCTGGGGCAGCGCTCCAGCTCGGCCCGCAGCGCCTGGCGCACCGCGTCGGTGACGGTGGTGGAGCGGCGGGCCGCCAGCTCCCGGGCCATGGCGTGGACCGCGGGGTCTTTGATGTTCATTCCCATGGCGCTACAGGGCCCATGGCGCTACAGGGCCCATGGCGCTACAGGGCCCATGGCGCTACAGGGCCCATGGCGCTACAGGGCCCATGGCGCTACAGGGCCCATGGCGCTACAGGGCCCATGGC